>Ga0210398_10000229_pt1 | contig 69547 bp, 70 predicted proteins | sample IncBWC4OmetaG_FD_161047 | JGI IMG/M metagenome (GOLD analysis project Ga0210398, IMG submission 161047) | Forest soil microbial communities from Barre Woods Harvard Forest LTER site, Petersham, Massachusetts, United States - Inc-BW-C-4-O | ecosystem: Environmental > Terrestrial > Soil >... | reverse complement strand
CTTGCCGGCGCCGTTCTTCCCGGCCCTGCGGCGTGCGAATAAACATTTCGACGAAGTAATCGTGCAGCGCGTCGTAGAGCTGGCGCTGGAAGCTCCATTCGAACTGTGGATGATCGAGGTCGCGCGGATGTAAATCGAAATAGTATGTGTGAACCGGAACCGATTGGTCCTTGAACTGAATGATCACCTCAACGCCGTCGCGTTTGGCGCGTGCGGAGAAATTCAGGAGGGGATGCTCATAGAGGCTCAGTTGGGCGAGCACGCGATCGAGTCGCGTAGTTGCTGTTTCGGTCACAGTGGAATTGTAAAGCAGGGACAAGGAGCACGCGGAATCAGGCGACTTCCTACTCGTAACGCAGAGCTTCGATCGGGTTCAGCCGTGCAGCCTTGATCGCCGGCAGCATACCGCTGACGATTCCGACGAAACTGAGAATCGCTGTCGACCAGATCAAAGTGGCTGAATCGATGTAAAGATGAATATCCCCTGCGCTGGCGTCTTCAATAAACGCGCTCCAGAGAGTCAGGGACCCGACCGACCACGAGACAACATACGCCAGGATAACGCCCAACAGGCCGCCGAAAGCCGTAACCACCAGCGCTTCGGCGAGAAACTGAAACAGGATGTGCCAGCGATGTGCCCCTAGCGCTTTCTCGACGCCGATTTCCCGCGTCCGCTGTGTCACCGATACGAGCATGATGTTCATCAGCCCGACGCCTCCGATGCCCAGCGTAAGCAATCCGATAAAGCCAAGCAAGATCTTGATGCCTACCGAGATAACGGTGAGATCGGCAAGGTCTTTTACCGCATCGAAAACGAAAATCGCGCGGTCATCTTTAGGATCAAAGCTATGATGAAAGGCCATCGAGCTGCGCACGGCCGCGACACACTTGGCGTGATCGCCCTCGTAATCCATGAAGATACCATCAAGGTAATATGTGTTCTTCAAGTCGCTCATAGCGCTGTATGGCACATAAATCAGCGCGTTCATGTCTTCGTCGCCGTTCGAGATCGTATGCCGCAGCACCGCGATGATTTTGTAAGAGATGCCGTCAATGCGAATGCTCTCGCCGATCGCATTCTGGCCGGAAAAGAGCTTTTTCTTGATCGTCGCGCCTATGACAGCCACACGCGTGTGAGTGAAATCTTCCTGCTCGCCGAAGAATGCGCCTTCACCAATATCGAGAGCGCGAATATTCTTGTAGCTCGAATAGATTCCATGAACGTTATAGCTGCCGCTGCGCGTGCCATAAGAGACCAGGCTTTGCTTATCGACTTCCGGAGACATGCGGGTCAGCATCGGCACTTCAGTCCGCAGGTATTCGAGATCGTCGCGCGTCAGGCGAATCTGCGTGCCCGCCTTAGTGCCGCCGGCTTGAAGCGAAGTGTGTCCGGGAAAAATGCCGACCAGGTTCCCGCCAAAGGTGCGAAACGCGATCATCAATGCGTTTTCGAAGCCCGCTCCATAGGCCAGGAGTAAGACGACCGTGGCGATGCCCCAGGCCATGCCCAGCATGGTCAGCAGGGAGCGGCGGCGGTTGTGCTTCAGAGCGCCATACGCTTGTTTGCCGAGATCGCCAAACATAGTCAGTCCTTTCGCTACTCCTGCCGCAATGCTTCGACCGGGGGAAGCAACGCAGCCTTGCGTGCCGGATAGAGGCCCGCAGCAATACCGGCCAGCGAGAGCGAAAGAATCGCAACAATCGCCGATGCGGGTACGATTCGTGGAGTATCGAAGCCTTCTGGCGCCGGTAATTGTGCGAGCAAAGTCACAAACGCGGTGCAGATTGCCAGGCCGATTCCTCCGCTGAATGCCGTCAAGAACGCGCCCTCGACAAAAAACTGCGTCATGATATTTCGGTGGGTGGCTCCCAGGGCCTTGCGGAGACCGATTTCGCGGGTGCGCTCAGTGACCGAAACCAGCATGATGTTGATTACGCCGATGGCGCCAAGTCCCAGAGTCACCACTCCCACCACGCCTAGAAACCAGTCCATGGCATCGAAAATCTTGGCCACGCGGATCGAGCTATCGATCGTGTCCCAGTCATTGAAGGCATCCTCAATCCCGGGATCGAAGCCGTGCCGGCGCGCAATGATGGAGTGAACTTCGTTCTTCGCTTCGATGTGGAGATCTTTCCTTATCGGCCGGTAGTTCAGGAAAGAGATTCCATTCTCGGAGTTCTGCGCCTTCAGCGGAAACAGATCGCGCATGGTGTCAAACGGTACGAAGATGCGATGGTTAGTGCCGTTCTCGCCATCTTTCCCGATCTTGGGAACGACACCGATGATTTTGAAATCCATATCGTTAAGCATGATCGTGCTGCCCACCGCGGGCACACCGGGAAACATGTTTTTCAGCAGCTCCCATCCGACTACAGCGACTCTCCGCCGCTCCCGATTGTCCTCGTCATTAAACCAGCGGCCGGGAGATATGGGAGTATTGCGAATCTGGCTGTATTCGGGCGCGACGCCGAATACCTGCCCGCTGGTTGAGCCGTAATCGCTGACGGCCCGGATATCCTCGCGCTCGAGCACGGGAGACACGGCACGCAGGAATTTTGCCTGATCGCGGATGGCGAAGTAATCGCCATAGGTTATGTAATACGGCTGTCCCGATTGGTAGCTGCCGGCCACTGCCGGAATCCGGCCGGGAAAGACAAACATAATGTCCTGCCCAAGCTCGGCCAGGTTTCTGTCCTGGCCGCTGCGAAAACCCTCTCCCAGGCCGACCAACAGCAAAAGCGAGCCCACGCCCCAGGCTATTCCAAACATGGTGAGGAACGAGCGCAGTTTATGCGCCCAGAGCGTCGCCAGAGACTGGCGAATAATGTCGGCGAGCATTCGCATAAATTACGCCCCCGCGTCCAGGAAAGGTTTCGCGGGGGCTCAGGAAACGATCAGGCGAGGGGTCTCAATCCCGCCCAACGTCTCACATACAAGCGTCTGATCAGTAATACGTTGCCGGGGCATGCGAAGTTCCCCGCCGTTTCTGATTAGACCTGGGCAGAAGGGAAAGGTTATCCGCAAGACGTGTCAGGCGGTTCTATTTCGACTGCGAAGAGAGAACGAGCCACCGGGAGGCGGAATCCGGATCGCTGCGATCGCGGTTTCGAACCGGGCAAATCAGAATTCGAAGTAACCTGCACGGTGCGCCGGGGAAGCGGTATCGTCGGTTCCCGTCGCCCCCAGCAAGCCCATGACTCCACTAAGGCTTTCCCATGCTGCACGGTTTAACGCTGGGTCACTCGCAACCAGGTCGCGAATCATATCCCACGCAGCTACATTCAGCGCGCCCTCCGGCGGCGGCCCCATAGCCAGAGAAACCGAGCATTGCGGACAGAAGGAAATGCGGTGCGCAGTCGACTTTTGCCTTGGCTTGACCCCAACGGTCTGCGCAAACATGTAGAGTGCCACGGATTTTTGGCCGGGCTCGATTGCGCGATTGCACCGCAGGCAGTGAATGCTCTCCAAGGTTCTCTCCAGACGCTCAGTCGCCAAGATTGTTTGCGCTGAAATATGAATATGTCGCCTTGTAACGGCAGAAGACAAGTATGCAGTGGGATTCCGGCGCGTGCCATTCGATCGACAGGCGAACCATTCTGTGCTCTAGGACGGAACTGCGATCCTGATGCAAGCTAGAGCGATGACAGCAGCGGGAAATCCAAGCGTGGTTCCTGTTCGATCGGCACGACGCAATCATCGGCGGTCGACTTTTTCGCAACTCTCCGAACTGAGGCAATTGCGTGATTGTGAACAGGTCGCTGCCGTCTGCTATCGCGTACGCAAGCATGCCATTGAATTTCTCCTGGTGCGCACGCGCGGCGGACGGCGATGGACTTTTCCGAAAGGCAGTGCCGAGCGCGGGTTGACCCACGCTCAAGCGGCAGCGTTGGAGGCGTTCGAGGAAGCTGGGGTTCGGGGAAGAATTGAAGAGGCATCGTTTGCAAAGTATTACTGCGAGAAGCGAAGCCTGCGCGGCGAAAACCTCAGCGTGAGTGCTCATCTTTGCGAGGTCTACCGGCTGGTCATGCCAAAAGAGATGAATCGCGACCGGACCTGGTGCACACCGGAAGAAGCCAAATTGCGGCTGCGAAAAAATCGTAATGTTGCGGAGGCCGCGGAATTTTGCCGCATTCTGGATTCGGCTGTCGCGCACATCGAAGACGCCCAGCAAAGGCGCAGCCAGTCAGGGCATGATCGAAGCTCTCTTGTTCAAGAGCAATACCGGGAAAGAGACTCGCTGCACTCGGTGCAGTTCGAGGCCGCGGCTCGAGTTCGCCAACACTGGAGTGAGTTCGCCCCCAAGACGCGCCTGCCGACGTCGCCCTTGCCACGCGTGTTTTCGGCTGAGCAGGCGCGAAAACTGCTGCCGGCAGACATTTTGCCGTTCAGCTCGAAACCGCCAGCCGATTCTGCTTCGAGATCAAACGTGGGAGGCCGGAAAGCGATGACCAAGGCATTGGGCCCACGATTGGGTTAAGTGGAATTACTGCTGCTCCTGATTCTTGGGCCGCTCGTAAGCCTTCTGCAGGTATTTGCGCGCCTCTCCGAGGGCGCCAAAAGTATCGTCGTTGGTCTGAACGGCCTGCCGGTATTCGTTGATCGCGCGTTCACGCTGCCCGGTGATGTCGAAAATCTTGCCCAGTTGAATGTGGCTCCAGACTTCCGTCCATCGGGGCTCTCCGTCCCCATTAATCGCCGATCGGTAGGAGTTCGCCGAAGCCTGGTAGTTCCTCTGGAGAAAGAATATTTCGGCAACGCGATAATGGGCGAGCGAGCTGTTCTTGTTTAAATCGAGAGCTTTGTTGAACTGCTCGAGCGCGCCCGACAGGTCTCCCTGCTGCTGCATGGCCTGACCGCGCAGGATCGAAGCCCTCAGCTTCACGTCGGAGGAGTTAGTCAGAACGTGGTGATCGGGATCGACCATGATGCGCCGCGGCCTTCCGAAAGTTTCGACGCTGAAGGCCGAATTCGTGCCCACCACTTCGATTTTCTTGTCTTCCGTCTTACCGTCGGTATCGATGCGCAGGTCTACGGGCATGCGAAAGAGGTCGAGATCCTGGGCGATTTCGCCATTGACATGGAAACCCTTGTTGTTTCCCAGGCGGTAGACGGTGTATTTCACTTTGAATTCCGGAGCCCCAGTGGAATCGAGCCACTGCGAGAAAAACCAGGTGAGTTGGTCTCCGTAATTTTTCTCGGCGATGGCGCGGAACTCATCCATGGTTGCGGACTTGCCCTGGTAGGTTTCGGCGAACTGGCGCATAGTTTTGAGATATTTGTCCTCACCCAGCACCCAGCGCAGCATGTGCAGAATCATCGCGCCTTTGTCGGTCACCAGGGATTGAAACTCCGTCGAAAATGGGTCGAGCTTGCTCACGCTCGAGAGCGGAACAGAATCGTACGCAAGGGCCCCGACCGACATATCCTTGACCGCTTCTTCCAGGCCGGCGGGGCCTGCGGCATTCTCCACGTACATGGCTTCGGAATACCGCGAGAATCCATCCACCAGCCACCAGTCGTCTTTCGTAGCCGGGCTCACCGAAACTCCCCACCACTGGTGGGCGATGGCGTTTGCCAGCAAACGGTAATTGGTTTTTTCGGTGATCGACGGACCTGCAAGGCCGGCAATTTCCGGCGCCCATGCGTAAGGCACAGTGTCGCCGGGTAGTTCGACGACGTTCAGCCTCTGCGAAAGTGTTGTTCCGTAGAGCGTGACGTAATAGGTGAATTCCTGGACCGCGGTCGTTGTATACGCCGGCGCCATCGTCTGATGGGTGGGCTTGAAAAAGACGTGCAGGTCCATGCCGGCTTCGTCGCTCTTATATTCCTGAAAAGTTCCGGCGACGATGGTGCCCGGAAAGCTGGGTTTCGAATATGCGAAGGTGAATGTCTTGGTCGGAAGGCCGTTGGTATTCGGCTTATTCGAAGGCGGATTATCCGTGACCGTCGATTTTCCACTCCCGATCACAACCATGTGGGCCGGAACGGTGACGCTGATGGTCGAGGTGAACCGGTTCATTCCATAACCGCTCACCGGAAACCAGCGTCCAGCGTAGAGGAGATAGCTTGTGTCATCGCCAATGGAGGCGAGTTTTAGTCCCGGAACCGGACTGTCATCGGCGGTTTCGAGCGTGCCTTCGTATTCGAAGGTCAGTGTGGTCGAGGAGTCTTTCGACAATCCAGCGGGCAGCGGGACGCGCACGGTCGAATCCTGCGTGACCCGCTCGGCCGACAAAGGCTGGCCTCTCTCATCGAGCACTCGCGTTACTCGCAGGGCGTTGTGCAGTTCGAATACCGCTGTATTTAGATCCTGAAGGGCGGTGAATTTGACCTTGGCGCGGGCGGAAATCTGGTGGAGGTGAGGCGTTAATTCGGCCTCGATCTGGTAGTCCTCGACACGCAAGTGAGCCTTCTCCGCAGCTCGGGAAGGCACGGAGAGGCTAGCCAGCATCAATAAGACAAGAGAACTGCAAAGAACGCGATTGGCGCGCCGGCGGCGAATCTGCATTAAGGAGAATCTCCGGGAAACGGGGCTAACCTTTCCCTATGATGAAGATTCTCACCTAAAAGATGCTGAGAGCACAAGGATTAGCGGTTTGAGTGGCCGCTATTAGCCAGAGCAGAACTCGCCCTAGACTTCAAATCGGACTTGCCCGAAATCAAGTCAAGAATAATCTGGGCGGCCCGTTCCGGCGGGTGTAAATGACTGAAGGCTGCGCTGATTTCCTCGCCGCGAAGCTTGGCTCTTACGCGTGCGAGGCCTTCGAGCATCTGTGCCCGCGCAGCACCGTCGGGAAGGATCCCTTGTATTTGAGCAGCGACATTTTCGGCGGTGAAATCGTGCTGGACGAGTTCAGGTACGATTTGCTCTCCCGCGATCAGATTGACCATGGCAAAATATGGGACCTTAACTCGCGGTTTGCCCAGGAAATAAGTGAGAGACGAAACACAATAGACCATCACAAACGGAGTGCCCATCATAGCCGCTTCCACCGTAGCGGTACCGCTGGCAATGATTCCAGCGCGCGAATGCCAGAGCGCAGGGAGCGATTCGGGAACGAGAGTGATCTTCGCCCGACTCGGCGATCCCTGCCCGGCTGTGCCTGCCTTATGACTAATTAAGGCCTCGATGAATGCGCGATCCAGAGTCGGTGCGACCGGCAGAATGAACTCATAGGCTTCTCCGAGCTGACTGGCAGCTTCGAGGATCGTGGGCAGATTCATGCGCCCTTCTTTCGTGCGGCTGCCGGGCATGATCGTGATCCATTGCTTGGCCTCGTCGAGCAGGAATTGCGACGCATACTCATTCCGACTGACCGTGGGGCTTTGCAACTCCGCGAGTGGATGGCCGACGAAGGTCGCGTCCACGCCGTGATCGCGATAAAACTTTTCCTCGAATGGAAAAATCACGAGAGCCTTATCGACATAGTCGCGCAATAGCCGAACGCGGCCCTGCCTCCAGGCCCAAAACTGCGGTGCGACGTAATAGACAACGGGTACGCCGCGCCTTTTCATCTGTCGCGCAACCCGCCAGTTGAATGCAGGGGAATCGATCACGATTGCCAGATCAGGCTTGCGCTCGTCGGCTTCGGTAATCAGATGTTTGTAGAGACCGTAGATCTTCGGCAGGTGGCTGAGAATTTCGGTGATTCCGACGACGGAAAGATCTTTCGCATCGACGACGGTGTCGCAGCCGGCGGCGCGCATGCGGCCTCCGCCGACTCCAAAGAATTCAGTCTGCGGCTCGCGGCGATGCAAGGCTTCTATGAGCTGCGCGCCGTACATTTCCCCGGAAGCCTCACCGGCTGAGATCAGGATTCGCAAGAGAGCATTGTAAGCCGATCCCGAGGTAGCAAAGGTGGTTATGACATCTGCCGGAATTAGTCATCCGCGCCGACCGTCGTTTGCGGTCTTTGGGAACCGGCCAGCGCAATTTCCTGATCTTTGTACTGAAGCTGGTAAAGCTTGAAATAAATTCCTCGCTGGGCAAGCAACTGCTGATGCGTGCCCATCTCTCGCACCTGGCTTTTGTGCATGACGATGATCTTGTCGGCGCGCTGCACGGTCGAGAGACGGTGCGCGATGATCAGCGAGGTGCGGCCTTCGACCATGCGGCTGAGCGCGTCGCGAACCCGGAATTCGGTTTCCGTATCCACGCTCGAGGTGGCTTCATCCAGTATCAAAATCCTAGGAGAGTGCGCCAGAGCCCGGGCGAACGAGATCAGTTGCTTTTGGCCGGTGGAAAGCGTCGAACCGCGCTCGCGCACTTCTTCGTTGAAACCCTCGGGCAGAGTTCGAACGAAGTCGGCAAGATTCACGTCTTCGGCGGCCTGCTCAACGTCCTCATCGCGAATGCGCTCGGTGCCTAGTCGGATATTGCCGGCAATCGTTCCACTGAACAGGAACGGATCCTGCAACACTACTCCGAAACGGCTGCGGAGATCTGCGACATCCATGTCTCTAACATCGACACCATCGATTCTGATCGCACCTTTTTGCACGTCGTAGAACCGTAGCAGCAGAGAAATCAGCGTGGTCTTGCCGGCGCCGGTATGGCCGACAATCGCCGCGGTTTCGCCCGGCTCGATCGTGAAAGTTACGTCTCGAAGCACCCAATCCGGTTCGCTCTCGCCCGGGCCAGCTTGCACGGATGCGTTACTTATTTCCGCCTGAGCTTCGTTCGCATCGGGCGGCGCGTCGCGGTAAGCAAACCAAACGTGATCGAATTCGATTCGCCCTGGGCCATCCGCGCGCTTCGTAGTTGCCGGAGAAACGACCTGCGGCGGAGTATCCAGCAGTTTGAAGATGCGCTCGCTCGCCGCCATGGCCGATTGCAGAATGTTGTACTTTTCGCTGAAATCCATGATCGGCCGGAAGAAACGCAGCGCGTACTGGATGAACGCAACCAGAACGCCTAAGGTTGCGAAATCGCGCACCAGTCGAAACGAGATGAACGTCTTCGGGTTGAAACTTATGGCAACGCCGGTCACGTGAACATTGCGCATCGCATCGCCGCCCCCGAACCAGATCACGCAGGCAATCGCGATCGACGAGAGCACTTCGACCACCGGATAGTAAACCGAGTAGGCCAGAATCGCGTCCTTGAAGGCATCCATGTGGACGCGGTTGATCTCGGAAAAGCGGCTGTAGGCCTTGCGCTCACGATTGAAAAGTTGCAGCACGACCATGCCGCTGACGTGCTCTTGCAGATAGGCATTGATGCGAGCGATCGCCACTCGAATCCGCCGGTAAGAGTCGCGCACGCGATCGCGGAAAATCTTCGTCGCGACCACGATGAACGGAAGCACGGCGAAAGTGATCAGCGCCAGCTTCCAGTTCATGCACAGCATGATCCCCAGAATGCCGAACAGGACGAACAGGTCTTCGAAAATAGAAACCACGCCAGACGTGAACATTTCATTCAAGGCGTCGACGTCGGTGGTGACCCGGGTTACGAGGCGGCCGACCGGATTCTTGTCGAAGAAGGCGACATGCAACCGTTGCAGGTGGCGAAAGATCTGCCGGCGGAGATCGAACATTACTTTCTGCCCGGTCCACTGCATGAAGTAGGTTTGCAGGAACTCGAGCACAAACGTCATGACCAGCAATCCGACGTAAATCGCCGCAATCTGCGCGATGCCAACTACCGGCCTCGGATTGAGCCAACCCCAGGCACCCGAAGATGAGGACGCTCCACGGGCTGGCGCGAGATAACGGTCGATGGCAACTTTTGTGAGATATGGGCCGAGAACGTCGGCGAAAGACTTCAGAAAAATCGCCACCAGCGCAATTGCCACCTGCCACCGGTACGGACGCAAATATTTCAGCAGCCGCGCCATCAGGCGGCTGTCATACGCTTTACCCAGTACTTCCTCTTCTTGCGACATCGGTATGTCAGTTGGCCGTCAAACCGCGCTGCAGGCGCTTTGAACAGGTTAACCCAACTTTGATGCCCCAGTTGGTTCGGGGATGGAAAAGCTTTAGGGAGCGAAGCGCGCAGGTATGGGTGGGATAATAGTGCAGCATGCCTCTCGGAATTTACATTTCCGTTCCGTTCTGCCGCACTAAGTGCAGCTACTGCAATTTCGCTTCGAACGTCTTTTCCAAGGTTCTTTTCGATCGTTACGTCGACCGCGTCTGCATCGACATCGATAATGCCGCCCAAATTGGGGCAGAGATGGGGGGCAAAACCGAGCACGAAGTCGATTCAATCTACCTGGGTGGGGGGACGCCGACGGTGCTCGACGCTGCGCAGTTGAAGCGGATCTTTTCCGCGGTGCGCAGACAGTTCAATGTAGTTGCCGGTGCCGAGATTACCGTCGAGTGCGCTCCCGGGACGCTCGACGAGAGCATGATTGAGATTCTTGTGCGGAGCGGTGCGAATCGCGTAAGCCTGGGCGTGCAATCGTTCGTCGATCAAGAGGCAGCGGCGGTTGGGCGGAAGCATAACCACTCAATGATTTTGCAGGAGATTGTGCGCCTGCGATCTGCCGGAATTTCGAACATCAACCTCGACCTGATCGCGGGCCTGCCTCATCAGACCGCTGAGAGCTGGAGTTTCTCTTTGACAGAGACGATTGCGGCTGCCGTCCCGCACGTGAGCGTCTACATGCTCGAAGTAGACGAAGATTCCCGGCTCGGCCGCGAACTGCTCGCGGGCGGCACGCGCTATCACGCTCACTTCGTTCCGGATGAAGACGCCGCGGCGGATTTCTATCTTGAAGCCTGCGAGCGGCTTCACTCTGCCGGAAGTCTGCAATACGAGATTTCTAACTTCTCCCGCGCAGGTTCCGAGTCGCGGCACAACCTGAAATATTGGACCCGGCGCCCCTATCTCGGCTTTGGCGTCGATGCACACTCGATGCTTCTTTCGGCATCTCGCGATTTCGACGCGGTCCGATTCTCATCGGCTGACTCCCTCGAAGATTACCTCGGCGAAAAGAAGGTGCAGCGCACAGTTGTCTCTCGCCATGCGGCGCTGGAAGAGAGTTTTTTCCTCGGTCTGCGGCTAAACCGGGGAGTCAGTCTGGACGAACTCGCCGCTAACTTCGGCGATAGGGCCTTCGAAGACGCCAGCGTGATTATTTCAGAGTGTGTTGTTGACGGCCTCATGGAGCGGCAAGAAAGTTTTGTTCGACTAACTCCGCGTGGCCGATTGTTGTCAAATGAGGTGTTCCAGAGATTTATCGGCACCGGGGAAGCGGTTGGTTGATTTGCACTTCGACTGAGTTCCGATTCCCCGGAAACTCCATAGTCGGCTTCAAGGCAAAACCATACGGTCGGTTGGAGGCGATACTTGTAAAGGCGCCGAAGCCTGTAAAAACGCAGGTTCCACGCACGCTCCACCTTTACCTCCAGTCGTAACTTTTCCGCTTTTCTTCGCTATGCTCTAATCGAATCTTGGGCAATCTGTCGGAGGGGTCTTGGATTTTCAACTGAACGACGAGCAGCAGCAACTAAAGAAAAGCGTCCGTGAGTTCGCCGAGCGTGAGATCAGGCCCTGTGTCATGAAGTGGGACGAGGCCGGCGAGTTTCCCCTGGCCACAATCAAGGAATTAGGCAAGCTCGGACTGCTGGGAACCGTGTTTCCAGCCGAGTACAGCGGCGCGGGCATGGGCTATGTCGAGTACGTGATTGCCATCGAAGAACTTTCTCGCGTCGATGGGTCAGTCGGCATTATCGTCGCTGCCCACACCTCGCTCTGCTCCAATCATATTTTTCTGGCCGGTACCGAGACGCAAAAGAAGAAGTATGTCAGCAAGCTCGCAACCGGAGAGTTTATCGGCGCCTGGGGCTTGACCGAACCTTCCTCCGGGTCAGACGCCGGTAGCGCGCGCATGACGGCTAAGCGCCGCGGCAACACTTGGGTGCTCAACGGCACAAAAACTTTCTGCACCAACGGGCATTATGCGGACGCCATTGTGGTTATTGCTGTCACCGACCGCGCCGCCAACACTCATGGGCTCTCGGCTTTCATCGTCGACAGAGATACAAAGGGATTTCGCCCCGGCAAGAAAGAGAACAAGCTCGGGCTGCGCGCCAGCGACACCGCCGAATTGATCTTTGAAGATTGCGTGGTTCCCGCGGAGAACCTGCTAGGCAAAGAGGGCGACGGGTTTATCGATGCCATGCGTGTGCTCGATGGCGGGCGGATTTCTATCGCGGCGCTCTCACTTGGCATGGCGCAGGGTGCGTACGAGGCCGCATTGAATTATTCGAAAGAGCGCCGGCAGTTCGGCAAGGCGATTGGCGAGTTCCAGGCCATTCAATGGAAACTGGCGGATATGGCGACCGAGATCGATGCGGCTCGCTTGCTGACCATGCGCGCAGCGTCGATGAAAGATGCCGGCATGAAGACGACGATTGAGTCCTCGATGGCAAAACTCTACGCCAGCGAGGTTGCAGTGAAGTGCGCCAACGAAGGGGTGCAGATTCACGGTGGCTACGGATTCATCAAAGATTATCCAGCCGAAAAGTTTTACCGCGACGTGAAGCTGTGCACCATCGGCGAAGGCACCAGCGAGATTCAGCGGCTGGTGATTGCCAGACAACTCTTGAAGGACTAGCTTTCACTCCGGGGCCGTCCCGCCCACTGGCTTGTTCCGGCCTGACTGGCGTGCCGGAGGAGTAGGGACCTGAGCCTATTTCCCGTTTGTAGCGAAAAACACATCCTCAATGCGGCATTTAAATACTTTGGCGATTTTGAACGCGAGAGGAAGGCTCGGATCATACTTTTCTGTCTCAATCGCGTTGACGGTTTGACGTGAAACCCCGAGTTTGTCGGCCAACTCGGCCTGAGTGATGTTATGCACGGCGCGCAGAACGCGAAGCTCGTTCTTCATTAATACCGCCGCGTCGCAAAGTAACGGTAAATCCCTTTGATGGTTGCCAACAGAACCGCGAATAGTAAGAAGGGTGCCCAGGAAAGCATTTTGGCATCAACGGGCCTGTAAAGTGTGACAGCGTAGCCGATGCCGGCGATCCAAAGCGCCGCCAGCACTCCCAGGGAGTAGGCCCAGGCCATCCCTTCCAGTTCTATCTGCCTGGTCAGCTCGTCGAGACTCAGAAAGTATTTTCTTTTCTCTAATGCGTAATAGGTGCAAAGCGCAGCAGCCAGGAATGGCGTGATCAGTCGCATGGTCGGCGTCGAGTGCGGCCGGCTTGCACGTTCGATAACAAACCAGCACAAGGTGACGGCAAGGATAATTTTGTTGCACAACACCAGTCGCCTCTCCGCTGGCGTACCAGTTCCGAAGGTGCCGCGGCCCAACATCTCTGGTACTGGCCAGCCTGCGCGGCGATCATTTGGCTCGCTTTCTTTCATAGCTGGACTCATTATTGCCTCCCAAATGTATGTAAAGCATGGTTGACTAATTGTCAAGCGTTATTTACTTGTGTTCGTATCCTCCGGACAGGCAGCGGCGCGTATCGCGACCGCGGGAGCCGGCTGCGAACTGCTCACTGTTGGTTGCAAATGCCTCGCGATGGCCTGTGTGTCGGCAGAAATTTCCGTTCCGCATATAATCCGTTTTCCGGTTCACTCCGCCAGTGCTTTAGACTGTTTGTTTGAAGGGTAATATCAACAAATTGATCGAGCAGCTTCGTTCCGGCGATGTGCGAGCCCTTGCTCGCGCGATTTCCGCCGTAGAGAATCGCTCGCCGGGATACACGCAATTACTTAAGGCGTTGTTTACGCACAGCGGAAAAGCACGCGTGTTAGGGCTTACCGGTGCTCCCGGAGCAGGGAAGAGCACATTGGTCGATCAGCTTGCCCGCTTCTATCGCAAGCACAAGCGCACTGTCGGCATCATCGCGGTCGACCCGACCAGCCCATACACCGGCGGCGCGATTCTTGGCGACCGCATCCGCATGCAGGAGCATTTCTCCGACCCCGGCATTTACATTCGCAGCATGGCGACCCGCGGCTCGCTCGGCGGACTGGCTCGCACGACTGCCGACGTGGCAACGGTGCTCGATGCTTCCGGGCGCGATCTGATCATGATCGAGACTGTCGGCGTCGGCCAGGACGAAGTTGACATCGTGCGTCTGGCCGACGTCACGATCGTCATTTTGGTGCCGGGCATGGGCGACGACGTGCAAACGATCAAAGCCGGGATCATGGAGATTGCCGACATCTTTGTGATCAACAAAAGCGATCGCGATGGCGCCGAACATGTCGAGAAAGAAATCAAGACCTTGCAATCGCTGGCTACGCGGCGCGATGGATGGACGCCTCCGGTCGTCAAAACGGTTGCAGGCCAGGGAACTGGCATCGAGGAGCTCGCCGCGGCAATCGGAGATTACGAAACTTATCTCAAGAAACAAAACCTCGCGTTGCGCAAGAATGTCGAGAATTGGCAGGAGCGCCTGATAGAAATGCTTCGCGATACACTGCTCGAAAAAGCCCGCGCCGAGATGGGCGACGGCCTCGTAGCTCAATATGCCGCCGACGTTGCCGAACACAAGCGCGACCCTTACTCTCTGATTGAAGAGATTGCGGCAAACATGGGAAAAAGCGGATGACCCAAATCGATCATCTCGGTATCGCCGTCAAGTCGCTCGCGGCGGCGAAGTCGATTTACGAAAATCTGGGCTTGAGTGTCTCTCCGGAAGAAACGGTCGAGCAAGAGCAGGTGCGGCTCGTGATGGTACCCGTGGGCGAGAGCCGGCTGGAGCTGCTCGAAGCGACTTCGGAGAACTCAACGATCGCGAAGTTTATCGCGAAGCGTGGCGAAGGCTTGCACCATGTCTGCTTGCGGGTCCCGGATTTGCCGGCGGCGCTCGATCGGCTGAAGAAAGATGGCGTGCGCCTGGTTTCGGAAGAAATTAAGATCGGTGCGGGTGGACATCAGTACGTCTTTGTACACCCATCGAGCGCCGGCGGCGTCCTGTTGGAGTTAGTTCAGGAGTAACTGAGTTGAGCCGCTAAGCGGTGCAGAACTTTTCACAATGCTTCTTCTCTCCATCGACACGTCTGGCAGGCAAGGCAGCGTCACTCTCGCGCGTGGCGAAGAGGGCGACTCTTCGAGCGCAATCGAGATGGTCGAGATCATGCCGCTCGTCGGCGGCGCTTTTTCCGCCGAACTGATTTCACAGATTTCCACTTTGATCTCGAGCAACGGCTACACCAAAGAGGCCATCGGCGCTTTCGCTGTTGTTTCTGGGCCGGGCTCGTTTACGGGTCTTCGCGTCGGGCTGGCTGCGGTGAAGGCACTCGCCGAAATTTTGGCGAAGCCCATCGCTGCGGTGTCGATGCTTGAGGTCTGCGCGGTGGCAAGCCGCGTTCAAGGGAAAGTCATGGCGGTCCTGGACGCCGGCCGGGGCGAGGTTTATCTCGGCGAGTACGAAGTTCTCTCGACCGTGCCAGTGAAACCCAGAGCAATAAACAGTGAACAACTCCTGCCTCGCACCGATTTCCTTGCTCTGGTGAAAGGATGGAATGTTGTAACTCCCGACCCCGCGATCGCGGAGGCGGCTCAGGCAGCCGGCATTCAGGTCTCAGCCATCACGCCGATTTCTGCCGCCGATGTCGCTCGTCTGGGCTGGAGCAAAATCAAAGCAGGAGACACGGTGTCAGCGATGCAACTGGAAGCCAACTATATTCGCCGCACCGACGCTGAAATTCTTAAGAAAAGTAGACTCTAAATTGCGAGCTAGAAAAGTTCGCGTCAGACAAGCCCAAATCTCCGATATTCCGGCCATGATGGACTTGGCGCGCGAAAGTCCGTCTGCCCCACATTGGCCGCAACGGCATTATGAGGATTTATTTGCCGCCACAGATACTCGCAATCAGCCTCAGCGATTCGCCTGGGTCGTTGAAGCCTCGGTAATCGAAGGCCGTTACGAGCGGAAATCCATCGGGAACAATGCGGTTCGAGTTCTTGGCTCTCTCGTCGCGCACAAGGTTGATTCGGAGTGGGAGCTGGAAAACATTGTTGTCGCTGCCGCGGAGCGTCGGAAAGGGCTAGGCTCGCAGTTGCTGAAGGTCTTCATCGCGCATGTGCGAGCTGCGCACGGAATCTCCATATTCCTGGAGGCGCGTGAGTCGAATCATAATGCCGTGGCTCTCTATAAGAAATTTGGTTTCGAGAACGCGGGAGTACGCAAGAAGTACTATGCAAACCCCTCCGAGGACGCGGTTCTATACCGGCTAAACCTTCGCTAAGTTGAGTCGTGTCTTATACTTTCCTCATATTGGAGTTGCACCAGATTTCGGCATTGAACCATTTTTGGGGCTGTGATAGCTTGGCCTTATAAATCCCGGTTGGAGGTCTGCTGGATGGTGACTTCGAATGACGCTCTCCTGACCAATCACGAAGAATTTCGGAAGCTGGCTCAGGAACATCTGCAGTATTCCACTCGTCTTGATTCTCTCACCCAAAAACGATACCTCAGCGAAGACGAAAAGCTGGAAGAAGTTCGTCTAAAGAAGCTCAAACTGCGCCTCAAAGATCAGATGCAGTCGATCGAGCGGCAGTACCGCCAACAGTTCGGCACGCACGTAGCGTAATTCTTTCGCCACTCGATCAGCGGCGTTCGCCGCGGGGGCGAATTTCTATCTACTCACTGGCGCTTCACAGCGCCTTTCTTTATTTGTACTTACGATTTGCGGTCCTGCATTCGCGGTTGAACTTGAGCCGGTACGGCTCAACTCTGCTCTATAATTAGTCAATCTGCTCCCTATGGTTCGCGACGGCTACTATTACGGGCTGGTTTTGATTGCCGCTGCTGTCATTGTCGGATGGCTGGCGAGCCCGGCGTGGGCCACGATTCCCGTGCTGCTCGCCATATTTTTTCTCTGGTTCTTCCGCGATCCTGAGCGCGTCATCCCCAATATGCCGGGCGCGGTGGTTTCGCCTGGGGACGGAAAGGTCACCGACGTCTCACTTACCAAAGAGAACGGTGAAGAACGAACTCGCATCAGCATCTTCCTGAGCGTCTTCGATGTTCATGTGAACCGCTCGCCGATTACCGGAGTCGTGCGTGACGTACGCTATCAGCGTGGGAAATTTCTGAATGCGATGAATCGGGCGTCCGCGGAACAGAATGAGCAAAACATCGTTCGCGTCGAGGGCGACGGCCAGAGCGTGATCTTCAAACAGATTGCGGGTTTGCTGGCACGGCGAATTGTCTTTCAGCCGAAAATCGGCGATCGACTTGAGCGCGGCCAGCGCGTCGGCTTGATCAAGTTCGGTTCCCGCGTAGATGTGCTCTTCGATCCTGGATCATCTGTCGTGGTGAAAGTTGGAGATCGCGTTCGCGGCGGCGCCAGCGTGTTGGCTTATTTGCAACCGAAGGGCGAATTGGCGAGCGCGGGGAGCTTCACCGCTGGTGAAGGGGCGCGTTGATGGACGAGACCACAGCGACTACCGGCCGACGCTCGCGCTCTCCGCGCCACATGCGCAAAGGCATGTACATCTTGCCATCGCTGTTTACCTCCGGCAACATGGCCGCCGGTTTTTACGCGATTCTCGAAGTGCTCCACGCAACCGCGGTGACTTCGTGGCATTTAGATAATGCCGCCAAGGCGATTGGATTCGCCGTGCTGTTCGACGGCCTTGATGGCCGCGTGGCCCGCATGACCGGCACCAGCAGCGACTTCGGCAAGGAATTGGATTCTCTCGCAGATGTGATTACCTTCGGAGTTGCCCCGGCAATGCTGGCATGGACCTGGGGATTTCATCTTATGCCCCCAGTCGAGCTGACCGACTGGAATATCAAGCTCACGCAGTTGGGCGCGATCGCCGCTTTTCTGTTTCTTATGGCTGGAGCCAGCCGCCTCGCGCGCTTCAACATCACAACCAACGCGCAGCCCTCGAATCCTGGCCGGCCAGGAAAGAAGTACTTCGTCGGCATGCCAATTCCCGCAGGCGCCGGCGTGATTGCTGCTGTAGTCCATTTCCAATCCGGCGTGCCGTTGGGTTCGTGGTATACGGCGATGACCTGGCTGGCCATGGTCGCTGCGGTTGGTTATCTGATGGTCAGCACGTGGCGTTTTTACAGCTTCAAAGACATCGATTTCGGATCCCGCCATCCCTTCCGCCTGATCATCCTGATTGCCGCCTTAATTGCCGGCATTTGGTTCTTTTCGAAGCCTGTGCTTTTCGCGGTCGCTCTTCTCTACACGTTTTCGGGAGTATTTTGGCGACTGCAGTGGATGTTCCGCCGGCGTAGACAACCCCCTCCGCCACCGGTCTACAGGGAGATTTCACAGACCTCATGAGCACAACGCCGAAAATCGCGGGAATGACCACCTCTTCAGCGGCGCGCGGCCAGCTTTTTCGCGTGGCTATCGTAGGCGCGGCAAGCCTTCGCGGAAAAGAAGTCGCGGAAGTGTTGAACGAAAGAAATTTTCCGGCAATCGACATCCGGCTCCTCGATGACGACGAATCGATCGGCCAACTCGAAGCCACCGGGGATGAAATCAATTTCATTCAAAGCGTTCGGTCGGAGCTGTTTACCAACGTCGATTTCACCTTCTTCGCCTCGGACGCAGATTGTGCGCGCAAGAATTGGCAACGCGCTCGCGATGCCGGCAGCGCCATTGTCGACCTGTCAGGTGCGCTGGAAAATGAGCCGGGCGCGCAACTTCGTTCCGCCTGGCTCGAGCGTGAACGCGGAGAAGTTTGGCATCCCGATCTGCAACCCGGTCCGGCAGTCGTAGTCCATCCCGCGGCGGTAGAGTTGGCGCTGCTGTTGCACCGTGCCGGAAAAGCCGGGAGCCTCCGAAACGTCGTGGCTACAATATTCGAGCCTGCATCGGAGCAGGGCCAGAAGGGTATGGACGAATTGCACCAGCAGACCGTCAACCTGTTGTCATTTCAATCGTTGCCAAGAGAAATCTTCGATGTGCAGGTTGCGTTTAACATGGTCGCCCGCTACGGGCAAAAGTCGGCGCTGTCACTGGATTCTCTGGAGGCGCGCATTCGCCGCCAATATAGAAGAATCGCCGGATCGCAGACGCCTGAACCCGCTCTGCTGGTTCTTCAACCGCCGGTTTTTCACGGAAATGCTCTCGCTATCTACCTCGAAGCGGAGCAGCTGATCAATGCCGAAAAATTGTCTCAGGCGCTGGCCGGAGATCACGTGAAGGTAGTCTTGCCTGACGACGAGTCGCAGCCTAATAACGTGAGCACCGCAGGCCAGCCTGACATTCTGGTTTCGCTCAAGCCGGAGGCGGCTCATCCGAACGGAGTCTGGCTGTGGGCGGCCGCCGACAACCTGCGCATCGCGGCGATTACCGCGGTCGAGTGCGCCGAGAGCATGATCCCAACCCGCCCGCTCGGAAAAGTGCAATGAAGATTCCGCAGGGCGCGTGGCTGGCGCTGCTGCTGGCCAGTTCAGCTTGCGGATATCACACCGCCGGGCATGCAGTGCAGCTTCCGGAGAACGTGAAGACGATTGCGGTGCCTGCCTTCGTCAATCAAACTCGAACCTACCGCATCGAACAGCTTCTGACTTCTTCGGTGGTTCGCGAATTCACCTCACGCACGCATTACCATATATTGAACGATTCCAGCGAAGCCGCCGACGCCACGCTTCACGGGATCGTTCTTTCCGCTTCTTCTGCGCCGCTTACTTATAATTCCACAACCGGGCAGGCCGCCAGTGTTCTTGTAGTCGTCAGCATGAGCGTATCGCTCACCGACCGCCAGGGCAAAGTGCTGTACCAGAATCCCGGCTACCTGTTTCGCGAGCAGTACGAAGTTTCACAGGATGTGACCAGCTTTTTCCAGGAAGACTCACCCGCCTTCCAGCGTCTATCGCGCGATTTCGCGCGAACCCTGGTTTCCAACATCCTGGAGGGCTTCTAGATGCTAAAGTTTCTCGAACGGATTATTTGGTGACAGAGATCCCCTGATGCGCGCCTTTGCCCAAGCCGACCGGTTTATGAGCGATCTGGCATCGCGTAAGCTGCGCGCGGCATATGTGTTTGTTGGGGACGAGGCTTTTTTCCGCAAACGCTTTCGCGACGCCATCATCCAACACCTGGTTCCAGCCGATCTTCGCGAGTTCAGCCTGTTCGAGTTCGATCTCGCAGAAACCGATCTCGCCGAAGTTCTCGACCGGGCCCGCACTCCCTCACTGATGGCCCCATTCCAGGTATTTTTCGTCCGTGGCGTGAAGAATCTGTTCGGCCGCGGCTCGAACGAGGAGAAGCTTTCGGCGATCGAAGAGTACTGCAAGGATCCGAATCCCGATGCAATGATCGTTTTTGTCGCCGACCACATCAGCATTCCCGCCGACGTTCGCCGCATGGAGATGCAGGACAAAGAACGCTACCAGCGAATCCGCGAAACCATGGGCCAATATTGTGGAATCGTCGAACTCGCGCGCGTCGAGGAAGGCGAAGCGGTGCGCTGGATCTCGGAATATTGCACCAGCAGCGGCGTCAAAATCGAGCCGGACGGCTCGCGCGAACTGGTCGACGCGCTGGGCGGCGACATGATGATGATTTCCAACGAACTGGAAAAACTCATGCTCTACGTCGGAGCGAAGAATCGAATAACGCTGGGCGACGTTGAAACCATGGTGCTGGCCGCGAAGCAGCGCTCGCTCTACGAACTGACTGACGCGATTTCAGCCAAAGAGCGCGCCCGTGCACTCGAGGTACTGGACGCGATCCTGTCTTCGGGCGACGGCGAAGAAGCTGCGATCGGCCACATTTATATGCTCGCCAAAACATTTCGCCAGATGCTGGTGATTCTCGAACGCAACGTTCGCGACCAGCGCATGCTCTGGGCCGCGCTGTGGCAGGGATTTCGCGTGCCTCCGTTTGCAGCCGACGATATCATCAAACAAGCGCGCCGCTACAAATCCCGCCGGGACCTTACGCGCGCGATTCGACTCGTGGCGAAGGCCGACCTCGCTCTTCGATCCAACCCGGTAAGCAAACGGATGGTTCTCGAGCGCCTTGTGATCGACCTGACGAGCGAACCGAAGGTCGAAGCTCCTGGTTGGATGCAGGAACAATTGCCAGTCTGATTGGGTTCTTTGGATAGCGAGGGATTTACTTTCGGGGAGATAAAGATGAGCTGGCGCTATCTCATTGAAGGCCCGTGGATCGTCTTCGTCGTCTACTGGATAATCGGCGCTCTAAAGACTCGCCCTACCGAAAAGAAAGAACCGTTCGCGTGGCGCTACGGAATCATGGCGCTAGAGGTACTCGGTTTTTTCATCGTCTTTAACGATGACGCCGACATTGGTATGCTCGGCCACCGGTTCATGCAGCGCAATTATCCTGTCGCGGTTGCTGGCGTCGTGATGACTTGGATCGGGATTGCGCTGGCTCTGTGGGCGCGGTGGCATCTTGGCCAGTACTGGAGCGGGCGCATCACTATCAAGGAAGGCCACAAGTTGATTCGCACGGGCCCTTACACGCGCCTGCGCCATCCGATCTATTCCGGGCTAATTCTCGCAGTAATCGGCTCGGCGGTCGCGCTTGATCGATGGCGATGCGTGGTTGGACTCTGCATCATCATCCTGGGTTTCTGGATCAAAGCCAGGCGGGAAGAGGGTATGCTCAACGCGCGATTCGGCGAAGAGTTCAAGGAACACCGTCTCTACACGGGATTTCTGCTGCCTAGATTGTGGCGAAGCCAGCCTTCGGCGACGACCTCTACTTCATCGCATTGACGCGAGTGCCCAGGCGGGACTTGTAGCGCGATGCGGTGTTGCCATGCAGCGTGCCCTTCTGCACAGCCTTGTCCAGTGCGGAAACTGTCTGGCGGTAAGTCTGTTCGGCGGCCTTCTTGTCGCCCTTCTCGATAGTCTCGCGCAGGGTTCTTAGCGCAGTCCGAAGACGGGAGGTGTTGGCTCGATTGGTGGCAGTGCGTCGTTCTGTCTGCCGGGCGCGCTTCAGCGCTGAAAAATGATTTGCCATGTCTGATTAGATACCTTGTAGATAGCGGGAATATCCAACTAAAACCGAATCACCATTCTACGGGAGTGAGTGAATCGCGGTCAACCATTACGGCCTCATTTTGCGCTCGGGAAGGGAAGTGTGAGATTCAAAATCCTACTTGAGTTAAACTCAGAAGTTTGGAGGTATGACTTTGCAGGCCGTATATATTCTGTCGGCGGTGCGGACGCCGATTGGCAAGTTCGGCGGATCGCTCGCTTCTCTAACGGCGGCCGATATGGGCGTGGTAGCGGCGAAAGCAGCGATCGAGCGCGCCGGAATCCAGCCGGAACAGATAGAAGAAACTATTTTCGGAAATGCCCGGCAGGCTGGGGGCGGGCCGAATCCCGCGCGGCAGATTTCCATCCGCAGCGGCTTTCCGCAAGAAATTCCAGCATTCACGGTGAATAAGGCCTGTGCCTCGGGAATGAAGGCGATTGCCCTTGGCTATCAGGCGATTCTGCTTGGGGAGTCAAGCTGCGTTCTCGCCGGCGGCACGGAGTCGATGTCCCGCCTTCCGTATTACCTCGAAGCCCGCTGGGGATTCAGGCTAGGCAACCAGGAATTGGTCGATGGCATGTATCGCGACGGCTTTTTCTGCCCCATGGCGAAAATGGTAATGGGAGAAACCGCCGAAGTGCTCGCTGAACAGTACAAAATTTCCCGCGACGAGCAGGACGATTTCGCGTTGATGTCGCAAAGCCGCGCCGCCCGGGCGATTGCCGCTGGGCGGTTCAGTGACGAGATCGTTCCAGTCACGATTGATGGCAAGAAGGGCACGACTACCTTAAGCCGCGACGAGCATCCCTTTCCGGACGCGAGTATGGAAAAACTGGGAAAGTTGTCTCCCGTATTCTCAGCTACCGGAACGATTACCGCGGGAAATTCTTCGGGGATCACAGACGGCGCGGCCGCAATCGTACTCGCAAGCGAGCACTTCGTGAACAAGAACAAACTGAAACCGCTGGCGCGAATTGCGGCGGTGACTTCGGCGGGAGTGGACCCTCGCACTATGGGAATCGGGCCGGTGCCGGCATTGCAAAAGCTCGCCGAAAAGCACAATCTCAGATTGCATGAGTTCGGCCTGATCGAAATAAACGAAGCCTTCGCCGCCCAGGTCCTGGCCTGCGATCGTGAGCTGAATTTCAATCGCGACCGGCTCAACGTCAACGGCGGGGCTATCGCACTCGGCCATCCTATCGGTTGTACCGGCGCACGAATCGTGGTCACATTGCTGCACGAAATGCTCAAGCGCAACACTAAACGCGGCGTGGCCACGCTCTGCGTGAGCGGTGGTATGGGCATGGCCCTGGCGCTGGAGAACGCGGTTTAGCGTATTGGCGTCTGCCCTACGCCGGTGTTGCTCTCTTTCTTTTCAAGTCCGCGAGCAACTGTTCGATGTGATCTTCTTTTTCGAGTGCGCTTAACCGGTCTTCGATATTCTCCCCGGCGATTTCCGCTTTCGCCTGGCTCACTGCTTCGGAGTGCGAAACTTTGCGTTTCATGCGGTCGAAAGCTGCGGCTTTCGATCCATCGCCCATCGCAATGCGCGCGTCGCTGGCTTTTCCGATGGCCCGGGCGCGGCGATGCTGCGCAATCAGCAGATCGGCTTTAGCTTGCGCTTCCGTCAATTTCTGCTCCAGTTTACGCAGAGCCGATTTCAGATTTTCTACCTGCGCTTTCTGATCGATGACCTGCTGGGCGAAGCCTTCACTCATTTCGCGATAGCTCTCAACCCGCTGCAGGGATGCGCGCGCCAGGTCGTCTTCTTTCTTGTCGACGGCCAACTCCGCCTTCCGCATCCATTCGCCGATTTTGTCTTCATTCTCTTTCTGCTTCTTTTCGAGCAGGTGCTGGTCGGCGATGGCGATCGCGACCTGCGTCTTCACCTGCAGAAGTTGATTCTGCATATCGAGAATCACCTGCTTAATCATTTTTTCCGGATCTTCAGCCTTGTCGATCAAGTCGTTCAGATTTGCCCGGACTAACGTGGAAACACGCTCCAGTAATGCCATAACGGACCCCCTTCAATTCGATAGTTGTTGCAATTTCGTTTCTTCCTCACGGCGTCGATGCGATCGATGAATCGCCGCACACTCAGGGCATGCCGGTTGCGAGCGGCGAAGCGTCGCGCCGAGCAACATGCCGATTGCAATTCCAATACCTAACCAGATCGCGATGTGCCCAACCAGAACTCCTGCAAGCGCCCCAAGAACAGCGCCGACCGCGATGCCTAACCCGGTATGGTTCGATTTGGTTGCCATGACTGACTCCTGCAATCGAAACGAGAATTTGAATGTGAAGACGTGAAAGAAAGGAACGGGTGTCGCCCGTTCCTTCGGTTCCTCGCTAGTTCTTCGTCGCGTCGACCACCGGCGGTTTGGGTGTGTGATCTCCGATCTGGCGCACTTTGCCGAGCAACTCAGCCAACGGCATACCTGAGAGCGTTTCGAACAACGCAGGCACTTGCGCCGCCATTTTGGCGATGTCGCCGGTGATTTTGTTCATCCCCGACGCATCACCATTGCCCGTCGAAACAATCGTGATCTTGTCGACATTCGCCAGCGGACTGGCCAGTGCCTTTACCACCTCCGGCATACTGGTGAACAATCGGTCGATCACCGCGGCCTGGTTGTATTCCTGATAGGCTTCGGCTTTCACGTTCATGGCCTTGGCCTCTGATTCACCTTTCTTGAAAATGATCTCGGCTTCGGCTTCGCCCTGCGCGCGGATCGACGAGGCATGTCCCTCGGCTTCCGAGATCAGGCGCTGCTTTTCGGCGGCAGCCAGAGTTTCAATTCGCTGGCGCTCGATCTCGGCTTGCTTCAACACGGTCGCGATGAGCTCTTTTTCGCGGCGATTGATTTCCGCTTCCTGCACTTTGACCTGCTGCTCTTTTTCAACCTGCTGGACCTTCACCTGCTCGGCGACAACCTGCTGCTGCATGATGTTGGTCTGGATGTCATAGGCTTTATCGGCCTGTGCCTGCTGGCGTTTTGTGACCTCGAGAAATTGCGCCTTCTTCACTTCAAGATCGCGTTGCGACTCCGCCTGCTTGGCGAGAGACAACGTTTCCGCAAGCACGCGCTCCTGATCGGCTTGGGCCTTCGCGATGGCGGCTTCGCGCTGGGCTAATGCGCGTTTGATTGCAGTGTCGCGGTCGGCTTCCGCCGTCGCCACGTCGGCATCGCGCTTGATGCGGGCAACATCGGGCTTGCCCATGTTCGTGATGTATTCATTTTTGTCGCGGACTTCTTTGATGGTGAACGAGATGACCTCAAGCCCCATCTTGTTCATGTCTTCGGCGCACGTCGACCGCATGCGGTCGGAGACCATTTCCGGCTGCTTGACGATTTCTTCGACCGTCAGCTGTCCGATAATGCCGCGCAGGTGACCTTCCATCACCAGCCGGATCAGTCCTTCGCGCTCCTGATCGGTCTTGGTGAGGAACTGTTCGGCCGCCGTCAGCACAGATTCGCGGTCCGACTTCACTTTAATTTGCGCAACCGCTTCCACGGTCACCGCGACGCCTTGCTTGGTATACAAATCCTGTTGCGGCGCGACGTCGAATGACATGAGTTCCAGCGAAAGATCGCGGCACACTTGAACCATGGGAAGTATCAGCGTGCCGTGCCCCTGCACCACACGCGTCCCGCCCAGGCCATACACAATGAGTGCCTCGTGCGGCCCCGCTTTGCGATAGAGCCTGGCCATTCCGCTCATCAGGAACAGCACGACCATCACTCCCAGGCCAACGAAGATCCAAATTTCCATCATGCGTGATATCTCGAACATAAACGCCTCCTTCTACGAATGCGCCTTCAAAGAATTAACGCAATAGACCGTTATTCAGTTGTGGATCGTTTCTCAGAAATGCGCCTGCGACTGGAGCCGATTGCTGCGCAAGGCTTCGATCAACGATCCACTGATTAACGAAATACGTAACGCCAATCGCCACGTAAAAAGCTGCAATGAACATCCACTGCGACGCATTGGACGAGCGTGTCCGGCTTACCGCAAACGAAGCGATAGTAAAAATCCCAACCAAGAACAACTCCATGCCGAGGGCGAGGGTGCGAGCGCCTTCCCGCGACGTCCAGCCGTTCGGCTGCCAGTTGGCATCGAAGTGGACCGCAACCCGGGGCGGTAGTCGATCCCATGCCCTCGAATAGCTCAGGGCCGTCAACGGAATCACCAGCCAGGGGATGACCACTGCCGCGAAGAAAAGTTTTCGTTCCATAAGTTTGCTCGCTCGTTCGAATGAACACTCCAAGGGCCAAACGCTCAGCTACTCGTCGCTCCACAATCGCACGTAAGCAATTCCTTTTTCATAGCGCGTGACCACGACTTCCATTCCCCTGGAAACCGCGCTGTCATCCTCGCTGCGTGCGCCGCACACCCGGCGCGTGCCCATTTGCGTATAGACGATTTCGCCGGTTCCTTTTTCTCGAATCGGGCTGGAGACACGTCCCAGCACTCCGACCATTTCGTAATCGGCGGCGTCCATCTCTTCGTCATCCCTGATCAGCACCTTGCTGAGGAATACGAAAACAATGCCGCCGCCAATCAATCCGCTGAAGATGGAGGCCAGCAGTCCGAAGCCAACCCACAAACCGGAATAGCGCGTCAGCAAATATCCGGCTCCGCCAAACCACGCGAGGAAAGCCATCAGGCTGGCGAAGTTCAGGGGCGAAACGCCACCGCTGTTTTCGTTAACCTGTGTGCCCGCGGAGCCCGCGCGAACGCTACTCCCCGTGTGGCTCAAACTGTGACTGCCCGCTGCATGCAAATGTCCGCCAAGGTGAGCATGTCCATGCGGCAGGTGCAGGCGCCCGCTACGGGCTCCTCCGAAGACGAAGGAGAAAAAGCTAAAACAAAATCCTACGGCGAAACAGATCAGGTAGAAGTCCGCCCACGTCATGGTAGGAGTCATTGGATTCTTCTCCCTTCTGCGGCCGCAGTGCGGCCTTGTTTGCCGCGGCGACGGTGTGTGGCCGCAATCGATTCCGGCCGCAATGCGTCAAGCAGACGCTCTGCCAGGCCCGGCGTATCGAGAATCGCACCCAACAACAACAGGCAGCGGCGCGTATCTTTTTCGCGCGCAGCCTTGATCAAAACCTCGCTGACTTGCGGATCGCTCACAAAACGCTCCGAACCCTGCAGCAGCCATACGTCGAGTTGGCCTTCGGTCGTACGCAGATCCGAAGTTAATTCCGTGTGATACCCCTCGGGATCGTCCACCAGAAACCCGGGATGAACCTTGAAAAACCTGGCCAGCAAAGCCCGGGAAGACTGGGTCATGTGCGGGCGCGCGCCATTTTCGATCTGCGACAGATACGACTGGCTAATGCTCTGGCGCAATTCCTGCCGGATCGCTTTGACGAGTTCCTGCTGCGTCATGGGGCGGCCCAGGCCGCGCAAAGAGCCTTCGACCTCGCGCAGGTAACGGATTTTCTCTCCCAGCTTCATATGGTGAATCGCAATATTTATATTGCAATATGCGATGTCAGTCAAGAGCTGGATTTGGCACATTTTCATAGGATTGCAGCCGGCCCGATTTCCCCACCCGTCAAATTTAGCCATAAAAGGGAATTGCGATATGCTGGCTCGGTGAATTTGCCTGCTAACTGGCGCCGCTATGCCCTGGGCGCGCTTATGGTTGTGGTGCTGGTCTACGGCATTCTTGCCGGATTGCGTACGGTTACAGACCCCGATACTGGCTGGCAGTTGGCGACCGGCCGTTATATCGCGCAGCATCACCAGGTCCCTTCCGCGGACATCCTCTCCTACACCGCTCGCGATCAGAAGTGGATTTATCCGCCGCTGGCGGAACTGGTTCTGTACGGCTTGTTTGTCGCGGGCGGTTTTACTGCCTTGTCGTGGCTGAACAGCATTGCTTGTGCCGCGACTGTCGCGATCGCTTTCGCCGCGGAGAGCAGCTTCGCAGCGATGGCAACTGCCATCCTCGCTATTCCGTCGATTGCATCGCGTACCGCACCCCGCGCCGACCTGTTCACCACAGTGCTGTTTGCGGCGCTGCTCGCCACGCTGTGGCGCCATTATCGGGGAAGACGCGCGCCGCTCTGGCTGATTCCCCTGCTCATGGTTATCTGGGTGAACGCTCACCCTGGATTTGTGGCTGGGTTGGCGCTGTTGGCCGGGAATGCCGCGCTCGATCTTCTCGACTTTCCTTTTCCCGACCGGCGTTCCGCTGCGGTCGCCCGCTTGCGCCGTGCAGCTCCCTGGCTTCTGATCGCTCTGCCTGTCACTCTCTGCAATCCCTGGGGATGGAATATCTATGCGACCGTCTTCCGGCAGGAGCAAGCGCAGTCGATCCACGAGAGTGTAATCGCCGAATGGAGACAGACGCCCCTTTCGTTTGACGCGCTGATGCAAGCGCTCAACTGGCGCAATCCGGAGAGCAGCTATTGGTGGCTGCTCGCGGCAGCGGTTGTCGCGTTTGTGGTGGCGCTGAAGCGAAAGCAACTCGGGCCGGCCGCTCTATTATTCGTATTCGGCTATCTTTCTCTTCGAAATCTGCGCTTCCAGGCCCTGTTCGCCATCGTCGCCATCGTGGTTGCGTCCCCTTACTTGTCCGGTTGGTCGTGGCCGGTGTGGCTGAAGCTCAAATCGGCCGCTCGAGAGACAGGCAAGACCCAGTCGAAGGGCGCACTTCTTCAGCCGGCTGTGCAGCCCAGATCCTGGCCAGCCGTTTCATTCTTCGGCATCTGCATTTTGTTCGTCGCAGTCCATGCGTACGATTTGATTTCAGAACGCGCTTACATTGCAGGCGGAAAACCAACGCTATTTGGCGCCGGTCTCTCTTCGTGGTATCCAGAACAAGCCGCGGAATTCCTGCTGCGCGAACACCTTCCCGCGAATATCTTTCACGAATACAACATGGGAGGATATTTTGCTTTCCGTCTGGGCCCACAATATCCCGATTACATCGATGGCCGCGCGATCCCGTTTGGCGATCTGATGTTCGAGCAAAGAGGCGTTATGCGCCAATCTCCCGACTCCGTGGCCTGGCAAGAGGAGGCCGAGCAGCGCGGCATCAATACCCTTATTTTTTCGCTCGGGCGTTATTGGGGACTGGGGAGCACGCATCTCGAGCAGTTCTGCGGCAGCAGGACATGGAAGCCGGTTTATCTCGATGAGGAAGGCGCGGTATTCGTGCGAAACCTTCCCGAAAACGCTGCCTTGATCGGTCGCCTGCTAATCGATTGTGGCAAGGCAACATTCAATCCGCCAGCCGATCTCACGGCCGACAAATCATTTCGAGGACGCGCCGAACTTTTCAACTTTTATGCGAATGCCGGTTCGATTCTTTTTAAGCTCGGCCGGAACGCAGAAGCAGCGCAAGACCTGGACCACGCAATCCAGATGTTTCCCGAGGAACCTTACCTTCACCACACTCGCGGTCAACTATACGAAGCAAGTGGCCAATTTCAGGATGCGGAGCGTGAGTACCTCGCCTCAGCGCGGCTGAATCCGACCGAGGCGAATTGGTTTTCCCTCAGTACGCTGTACTCGTCACAACGGCGTTATCCGGAAGCGGTGCGGGCTCTGCAACATGCCGCCGCTCTTTCCGTGCATCCGGCTGGCTTTTACCTGTATCTCGCCCAAACCTATCTCACCATGAATCAGGCTCAGGATGCGCTGGCGGCGCTCGATTCGGCGAATCACACTGCCGAGAATGAGCCGCGAGATGTGAAGAAAGGGATCGACCTACAGATCGCCGAACGGCGCGCGCAGGCCTGGGCCAATCTTGGAGATCTACGCCAGGCAGTAGGTTTTCAACAGGAAGCGCTAACCTACGATCCTTCCAGCAGCCGGCTCTGGATGAAGCTCGCCGACTACTATGCCGCGCAGGGTCAGCCAAGTCTAGAGCAATACGCACGGCAGCGTGCCCAGGCCCCCGATCAACCAAGACCTTAGCCGCCATTCTAAATTCCCGCCTCGATGCGCGAGCGTGGATCGAGATAGTCACGCAACGCATCGCCGATAAAGTTGAAGCTCAGCACGGCCAGCATGACCGCCAGAGCGGGAAAGAGAACGAGGTGCGGAGCATCGAAAAGGTGCGCGCGCCCGTCGTTGAGCATCGTTCCCCAGCTCGCCGTCGGAGGTGGAACGCCCAGCCCAAGAAAGCTCATCGTGGCCTCGGCAAGAATCGCGCCAGCCATCCCGATCGCCGCCTGCACGATGACGGGCTGGATGATGTTGGGCAGAATGTGGCGGACGATGATCCGCAGGTCGCTGGCCCCGATCGCACGGGCAGCCTCAACGAATTCGCGCTCGCGGGCGGCCAAGACTTGTCCCCGGACAAGACGGGCATAGCCGACCCATCCGCCTAGCGACAGTGCGAGCACAAGGTTGAAGACGCCCGGTCCGCGAAAGGCGACAAAAGCGATCGCCAGCAGAATTCCGGGAAACGAAAGGAAGGCATTCATCAAAACGACATTGACGAAGCGATCGATGGCTCCGCCGTAATAACCGGCAATCGCTCCGATGATCAGGCCAATCGCAAGCGATGCCGCCACAACGCTGCTTCCGACGAGCATCGAAATTCTAGCCCCGTAAATGATCCGCGAGAGTATGTCGCGCCCCAGTTCGTCGGTACCGAACCAGTGCGCGTGAGATGGCGGACTAAGGCGGGCAGGAAGATCGATCGAGGCGGGATCCTGTGGCGCGATCCAGGGCGCGAACAACGCGAAGATGACAAAAATAATCACCATCGCCGCACCTGCCGCGGCCAGAGGATTGTGGCGGGCGTTTCCCGCCACTTGGCGGCGGAACGAGATGGCTGCGGTAGACATTGCGGAATTCTAAATCGCTATGACATCTTGAGGGCGCAGGCCAGATGTGTTCTCATTGGGCAGTGCTGGCCGTGCGGCTTGCGCAACGCGCCGCAACCTCCGCCCCTAGCTTACATTTCTAAGGAGGAAAATCATGAGCAAAGTTTCGTACATTCCCAAAGACTACAACTCCGTTACACCCTACCTTATTGTCAAGGGCGCCGCGCAGGCCATCGAATACTACAAGAAAGTCTTCGGAGCTACTGAAACCGTTCGCATGAACGGCCCGGAGGGCAAGGTGGGGCACGCTGAATTAAAGATCGGCGACTCGCACATTATGCTGGCTGACGAAAATCCCAGCCTGGGTCAGGGCCACACCAGCGCGGCGACGATTGGAGCCAGCCCAGTGAGCCTGTATGTGTATCTTCCCGATGTAGACCGTGTGGTGGAGCAGGCGGTAGCCGATGGCGCGAAGATCCTGAAGCCTGTGCAGGATCAGTTCTACGGAGACCGCAACGGCTTCATTCAAGATCCATTCGGGCACTTGTGGGGCATCGCCACTCATGTGGAGGATGTGTCGCCCGAGGAAATGAAAGAACGTATGAAGAAGATGATACAGGCGGCGTAATTTGGTCGGACAGGAGGCGGGAAGAGTATGTACCCGCCTTCAGTATTTCAATTGTTACCGATCTCACCACACTTCCAGCTTGAACCCGCGGTAACGATTGATAAGTTCGAAATCTTTCCGATCCGTAGTAATCAGGCGCGCTCCGTGAGAGCGAGCGGTGAGAGCTATGAGGACGTCGAAATGCAGGTCGCGAAGTTTCGCCGGGGCGAAGCCATGATCGGCATGCATCGTGGAAAGTATCTCACCCGATTCCAGCCAATTCTTTTGCGTGGGAGTCAGGATTGCATATCTTCTCGCCAAAGACCGAAGAAACTCCCGATCCGCGGTCTTCGCCGCACCCCGCCACAGCTCCGCCAGCACCACAGACGACGTTCGGATGGCACCGAGGACTGACTGGAATTTCTCTCGAAGGCGCGGCGACCGAAGGTCGTCGATGATCACCGACGAGTCGAAAATGACCAGGTCAATCAATGTACCCTTCGAACGTTGCCTTGCCTTCATATTTCTTCATCAGCTTTTTGAAGCGCTTCAGCGCTACGATTTCGCGAAGTGCGATGTGAACCGCGTCCGTGCGCGATTTCGCTTTTAGGACCTTAACGGCTTCGTCGGCCAGATCAGTATCCAAGCGGATTGATGTCATCGTCACAGCCATCGGCCAACCTCTCTTTGCACGTATATACAGTCTATGATAAGTATATATACACGTCAAGCGCTGGAGGCGCGACTCTTGCAGGCGGTTTACTGCCTGATCCTTGGATTCGCCACTGAATAGAGCACGTCCGTCAAGAAATTCACCGCAACATAGGTCAATCCAATCGCCAAAATGCAGCCCTGCACCAGATAATAATCGCGGTTTGAGATGGCTTGAATCGTCAGGCGGCCGATGCCCGGCCAGGAGAAGATTGTCTCGGTCACGATCGCGCCTGCGAGCAGCGCACCGAATTGCAGCCCTAGTACTGTGAGTATCGGGATCATGGCGTTCCGCAGGGCATGCCGATAGACGACAGTCCGTTCGGGCAGACCCTTCGCGCGGGCTGTTCGAATGTAGTCCTGGCTAAGTTCTTCAAGCATCGAAGTGCGAACCATCCGGGTAAGAATTGCCGCCAGCGCCCCGCCCATGGTGATGGCGGGGAGAACGAGGTTTGCCATCGAGCCTGCGCCGGAGACAGGCAGCCATCCCAACTTAATGGCGAACAGCAGAATCAGAATCGGACCTAGCGCGAAATTGGGAAACGACAGGCCGAACAGGCTGACGACCGAGAGCAGGCGGTCGTCCCAGCGGTTGCGGCGTTGCGCCGAGCGCACGCCAGCCGGAATCGACAGAATGAGGGCTACAAACAGCGAGGCCAGCGTTAGCTGCAGCGTGTAGGGATAGCGATTTGCCAGCAGTTTTGTGACGCTCTGGTTATAGCGGAACGACGGGCCCAGGTCGCCATGCAAAACGCCCTTCCAGTAGTGGATATATTGCTCCCCGAGCGGCGCGTCGAGTCCATAGGCGTGGCGCGTGGCTGCGATGTCGGCCGGCGGCGCGCCCTCGCCCAGCATTTGCTGAATCGGATCTCCCGGAACGAGGTGAATCATAAGGAAGACTAGGGAAACGACCAGCCAGATCACAGGCAGTGTGTAGAGGACGCGTTGGAGAAGAGATCGAACCACAGGTTTGATAGTTGCCAGATTTGGGCCTCGACTCATGCCAGAATTTCAATCTCCGGCTTGGGTCGCACTTTCCGACTTATTTTCCGCACCTTCCACTTTTTCTATTTTGACGCGCGCGATTCGGTGGCCTTCCATATCCTCTACCGTGTAGCGGTGACCGTCGTATTCGAAAGACTCTCCAAGGTATGGAATCCTTTGCAAGCGGGCTAGCACGAACCCAGCGAGTGTCTCGAAGCCGGCATCCCGGGGCAGCTGTAACCCGTGCTGGGCTTCGAGGTCGCGAATATTCTCGGAACCCTCGAGCACGATCGCCGAATGGTCAGCCAGTTCCGGTTGCGGCGGCGCGATATCGAATTCATCTTCGATATCCCCGACGAGTTGTTCCAAAATGTCTTCCACCGTGATCACGCCGGCGGTCGAACCAAATTCGTCGACCACAACCGCCAGGTGACGGCGGCGTTCTTTGAATTCAGCCAGCAGTTCAGACAGCGGCTTGGTTTCCGGCACCACCAGCACGTCGTGCATGATCTGGCCGATCTGAGTGCGGGCAATGCGTGAGGCTACTGGATGGCCGAGATTCATTAATCTTAATCGCACCCAGCGCACGAGTTCCTTGTAATAGAGAACCCCGACGATGTGCTCAGGGCCGCGCTGCGGATCATAAACCGGAATGCGCGAGTGCTGGCCCTCGACCACGCGGTTCAAGGCATCATCGAGCGTAAGGTCCGAGGGCAGCGAAAAAATATCAGGGCGCGCCACCATGACTTCCCGTACGGTGATGTTATCCAGTTCGATGGCGTTGTGAATCATTTCCTCCTGCGACTCTGGGATTGCCCCCAACTGGCGGCTTGCGGTGACGATGAGCTTCAGTTCGTCGGGTGAGTGAACCGCTCCCCCACGCCGGCTTTCGCGGGCGCCGAAAAGTCGCAACACCAGGTTGCCAGATGCCCGCATGAAATAGAGGATGGGCCGCGCTACGGTGAGGAAGGCTTCCATCGGAGCCGCCACCGCGAGGGCAATCTGCTCGGCGCGCTGCAGAGCTAAGGTCTTGGGAACGAGTTCCCCGAGCAACACATGCAGGTAGGTGATCAGGCTGAAAGCGATGGCGATAGCGAGGCCGTGAGCATAGACCGCCGCATGCGGCACTCTTTGCAGGAACTGAAGATTTCCCACCAGGCTCGCAACCATGGGTTCGCCGATCCAGCCGAGCGTAAGGCTGACCATGGTGATGCCGAGCTGCACCCCGTTGACGACTTCATCCAGATGCTGGTGAAGTCGCTGCACGATGCGTGCGCCGGTGCGACCGGAAGCAATAAGCTGTTGAATGCGGGTATCGCGAATGCTGACCAGCGAGAACTCAGCCGCCGCGAAAAACGCGTTCGCCGCCACCAGGAGAAGAATCAAGAGCACCCGGAGCAGCACAAAGGCGATCATGGCTGGGTAATTCTAGCATTCCAAAGGGAGTTACCTCGAGCCGGCTCACCGCAGCCGATACAGCGGTATGCAGGCTGATCTCGCGCCGGTGATAGCGGAACCGATATCTTTCGGCAAAAATTTCTCCAATAGCTAACTATTCCTATGGGAGCACGGTCTAAGTAGCTGTGGCCATTCGCTCAAGCGGCCCGCGACCATCTGCGAAATAAGCTGGCCTGTTCGGGAATCAACGTCGAAAACTCTGGAACAAACGCAGCCCCGGCTGCGTAAAAGAAACAAGACAGTAGAACGATGCAGGAGGCGGTTGTGAACGGAAACGGAAGTCATAAGAAGAAACGTCGCAGACTGGTGATCTGGATTGTAGCCGCAGCCGTAACCATCCTGGTGATTGCAGGGGGAGTTTTCGCGGCAACCCGTGGCGGAACGAAGATTGATCCCTCCAAGCTGGCCAAGGTAGAAAAAGGCGACCTGGCGAAGAGTGTGGTAGCGACCGGGAAAGTCACTCCCATCGTTAAGGTCGAAGTGAAGTCGAAGGCCAGTGGAATTGTTAAGAAGCTCTTAGTCGACTACGGCGACCGCGTGAAAAAAGGTCAGTTGCTGGCGCAACTCGACAAGATAGAGATTGAGGCGCAAGTCGACCAGTCGCGAGCAGCCCTCGAAGCTGCGGAAGCCAGCCTGAAAGGCACGCAGGCTGATTACGAGCGTGCCAAAGTCGATGCCGAAGGCCCCGACGTGCCCCTGCTGAAGCGAGCTTACGACCGTGCCACCGGAATGGCGAAGGACGGTGTGGTTTCGGCCTCGGCTCTTGACGATGCCGAGAAGAACTACGAGATGGCGCTTAACAAACAAAATGTCGCCAAGGCTCAGGTGACGGTTTTGAAAGCGAAGATCGCGCAATCGCAGGCTCAGGTCTCGCAGGACGCAGCAAATCTCAAACAACTCGAGGAGCAACTCAGCTACACCGACATCGTTTCTCCGATCGACGGCATCGTGCTCTCGCGCGACGTCGAAATGGGCGACGCGGTAAGCTCGATTCTCGTCCTGGGATCTTCGGCGACGTTGGTGATGACTTTGGGGGATACCAGCGAAGTCTATGTGAAGGGCAAAGTCGATGAGAGTGACATTGGCAAGGTTTACCTCGGGCAGCCGGCACGCATCAAGGTGGAATCCTTTAAGGACAAAACCTTTAACGGGAAGGTCACGAAAATCTCTCCCATGGGAGTAGAAAAAGATAACGTGACCACGTTCGAAGTCCGGGTTTCCATTCAGAATCCGGGCGGCGAATTGAAGGCGGAAATGACCGCCAACGCGGAAATCATTCTGGAAGAGCACCACAACGTGCTGCAAATTCCGGAGGGCTCGATCATCTACGACAAGGATAAGAAGGCATCGGTTGAGATTCCCGATCCCAAGGGAAAAGACGGCAAGGATAAAGTTGCGGTCAACATCGGAATCTCCAATGGGGCCAAGACTGAAGTGCTGAGCGGGTTGAAGGAAGGTCAAGAGGTGGTGCTGCAGTAATGCGGCATCGGTTCGAAGTCGGGGGCGATCATGAACAAAATCGGCTGCAGTAACCGTGGAGCGGACAAAATGGATCGGCAAAGAAAATTCCGCAGTATCGGGCGGCTAACAATTTCCGCGTTCGCCTTGGTGACGTTGTTCTGTGGCGCAGTTGCCTTCGCGTCCACGCCGCAAGGGACCTTTGACAAGACCTTCTCAGTCAGCGGCCCCGTCGACCTGGAAGTGCAGACGCACTCGGGGGACATTATCGTGCGCAGCGGACCGGCGGGATCAGTCTCAGTCCACGGAAAGATCTACGTCGGCGATCACTGGCTATTCGGCAACCGGCGCATCGACGTGAGCGACATTGAGCAACATCCGCCTCTGAGGCAGGATGGCAACAGCATCCGAATCGATTATGTGAATGCGCACGACATTTCGGTCGACTATGAGATCACGGTTCCCGCTGACACCACCGTGCGCGCACATAGCGGTTCAGGGGATCAGACGATCGAGGGCACTCGGGGCAACGTCGACCTGCAGAGCGGTTCAGGAAATCTGAGACTGACACAGGTCAGCGGCGAGATTCGCCTTCAGACAGGGTCGGGTGACGTGCGCGCCCGGGAGATTTCAGGTCCCATACGAGGCGGTGCGGGCAGCGGCGACATTGAAATCGAAGAAACCTCAGCCGGGAATATCGATCTGCATACCGGTTCGGGGAATATAACGGTTCGAGGTATCCAGGGAGAACTTCGCCTCGAAGCTGGCAGCGGCGATATAACCGCCGAAGGCAAGCAGACCGGTTCCTGGGAAGTTCGGACGGGGTCAGGCAACGTCCACGTGAGATTGCCTGCCGATGCTGCCTTCGATGCGAATATTTCCACCAGTTCGGGATCTCTGGATGTTGGCTCACCGATTACGATGACCGTGCAGGGAAGGGTGAACGAGACCCGCAAAACCATTCAGGGTCAGGTGCGCGGCGGCGGCCCCATGCTGACCATTCATACTGGATCGGGCGACATTCACATCGAATAAAAGCGCAGCCGGGAACTCCGGAGATTAAGGTTTGCTAAGTTAGTTATCTTCGGAGTTCCGAATTATTGTTCTGTGCGGCTGACTTATCGCTCCGCCTGCGCAGCTGGAATCAAATTACCTCCGTGCCTTGACTCTCCCGTAACGAGCAATTAACTTCGAGGTTTTGGGGATTCGTGTATCTACCCGTGGGGGGAATTTGAGCCATCGTCCGATTATTACTCTGACCACTGACTTCGGCACCAACGATCATTATGTAGGCGCGATGAAGGGCATCATTCTTGACATTGTGCCCGATGCGCAAATCGTCGACATTTGCCATTCGGTGCAGTCGTTCGATGTGCTCGACGGCGCGCTCACCATCTCTCAGGCGTACTCTTACTTCCCCAACCGGACGGTGCACGTGGTCGTGATCGATCCCGGAGTGGGCACGGCGCGCAGGCCGATTCTGGCCTCCTGCGACAAATATCATTTTGTTGCGCCCGACAATGGCGTGCTCTCGCTGGTCTATGCCCGCGAAGAGCGCATGCACGTGCGCCACATCACCTCGCAGCATTATTTTATGCAGCCGGTCAGCAATACCTTCCATGCGCGCGACATTTTTTCTCCGGTCGCCGCGTATTTGGCCAAGGAGGTCGATTCTCTCAAGTTTGGCGATGAGATCGAAGACTACGTCCGCTTTAATGCGCCAAAGCCAAAAGCCGTCGACAAGAACAAGCTGCGTGGGGTAGTGCTGAAAGTCGATCGTTTCGGAAATCTGGTCACCAACATCACTCCGCAGGATGCGCCTATGCTTTTCGGCGACGGCGCCAAGAAGTTCAAGATCACAGTCGGCAGCCGTGAGATCACGGAGATGCACACTGCTTATGCTGAGGGGGCGCCGGGAGAGGTGTTCTGCATTCTCGGCAGCATGGGATTTTTGGAAATTGCCGCCAATCGCGGCGCGGCCGCCCAATTAACCGGAGCCGGCAAAGGCACCGACGTCAGCGTGATTCTTGGAGAAGGCGCTGCGGCCGGCAAGGGCGCATAGCAGGATCTACGAACTCTTGGGCTTGGGGTGGGCATACCGATCCATCTCACCCGTCCATTTTAGAAACCGCCACAGGCTGGAGCGCTCCCGCCACAGAAATTCCCAGAATTCCAGGAAGCCGATCTGCGTCATCTTGACCCCGCAGTAGGTCTCGATTCGCCAGAGCAGATACGGGCTTCGCCACGGGGCCAGACGATGGCCCCTGGTCGCGTTCCACAGAAACCGAAGCGCGTGGCGCATGCCACGATCATATCGCTGCTGGCGTGTATTTCGCGAATAGCAACGTGAATCCTCGCAAAATTAGGATCGCCAGCGGCAACAGGAGTAAATCCTGCACATGTTAAAATCTCCTCTCCGCCGAATATCCGCACTTATGCCCGACGCAAACGCCCGTCAGAAAGCCGAAGACCTCTACTACTCTGCCCTGGACTTCATGGCGGAGGGAAAGCTGGAAGAAGCGGTCAAGGGATACAAGGAATCTTTAGCTGCCGATCCCGCGTTTACCGAGGCCATGCACGGTCTGGCGCGCGCGTTGCAGGATTTGCAGCGCTACGACGAGGCCATTTTAAGCGCGCAGAAAATTGCGGAACTTGATCCCGATGATGTTCTCGCCCATACCAGCTTGTCGGTGCTCTACCAGAAGAAGGGAATGATCGCCGAGGCTGAGGCGGAAGCGGCGAAAGCGCGGGTCTTGGGATGGAAGCAGCAGTTGAAGAAGGGCTAGCCGCCTCGGGGGCGGGTGGCCCAGGCTTTGAGTTGCCAGTGCGACCACGACTGTGGGTGCCCCGCTCCTGCGCTTGTTGCAGGGGCGGGTACGATGCTCTAGGTACGACGGGATTTTCGGGGAAGTCACAACCGGCGCTGCGAGCGGCGTCGTGCCCACCCTTCGCAAAGTACGCGAAGAGTGGGGCACCCACTTTCTAGTCGCGTCAGCGATCTAGAAGGCCGGGCCACCCGTCGAGGGGCTGGTAGTATGTTAGTGAAAGCGGTCCCTCCCTCGGAATTCTTGCGCTGGCGGGGTATACCCATGCGTCATTCCGCTAGAGGATTTTTCGTTCTCCTCATGTCCTTGCTGGCAGCTGGGATGTTTGCTGGGCCCCACTACGCACGGGCCCAGTTTGAAGAACGGGCCACATTTCCAGCGTGCGCTTACCCGGCCTCGATCGCACTGGGCGACTTTGCACGCGGTGGTGGCCCTGACCTGGCAGTGGTGTGCCGCGCGAATTCCAAGAACGTAGTGGTTTTTCTTGGGAACGGAGACGGAACGTTTCGTCTAGGCAACACCTACACCGCAGGTCTCGGCCCTAACTCCGTCGTAGCAGCGAACCTTGTGCGTGGCGGTCCGCTTGACCTAGTTGTTGCAAATGAGGAAAGCGACTACATAAGCATCCTCCTCGGCAATGGTGACGGGACATTTCGCGCCGGTCCGCAAAGCCCGCCGACGCCCGCACCCGAAAGCTTCGTAACAGTCGGCGATTTCAACGGCGACGGGGTCCCGGACCTGGTCGCCATCTCCTACGAGAATCCCTGCAAATGCGTTAGCGTATTTCTGGGCAATGGCGATGGGACGTTCCAGAAAGCGATTAACACCGCTCCTTCCTTCGTGGTCGAGAGCATCGGCGTCGGCGATTTCAACGGTGACGGTAATCTCGATGTGGTCACCGCAGGGGACTGGACCATCAACGTTCTGCTGGGCAATGGAGACGGCACCTTCCGATATGGTGCCAGCTACCCGAGCCTAGAGTCTCCCGCATCCATCGCCGTGGCCGACTTCAGCGGCAATGGTAACCTGGACCTGGCCGTAGCCAGCGCTTCGGCTGTAAGCATCCTCATGGGCGACGGCGACGGCACCTTTCAGCCGGCAGTGAACTACGCCACAAACTACCCTCTCTCGGTGACGACTGCCGTTCTTACTCGAAGCCACAATCTTGATCTGATCGTGGCCAACTCAATCTTTCCCAGCGGCGTAAGCGTGTTTTCAGGCGATGGCGACGGAACTTTCCAACCGGGCATCTTTTATCCATCCACCTTTCTTGTGACGGAGTATGCGGTGGTGGGCGACTTCAGCGGCGATCATCTGACGGACATCGCTTATGCCGACTACGAGAATGAGGGAGTGACAGTGTTGCTTAATACAGGGGCCGCGAGCTTTTCCCCGACGACTCCGCTGGCCTTCCAAAAGCAAACGGTTGGCACCACTAGCCGTGCGCAAGCCGTTACCCTCACCAACACGGGTACGACCGACTTGAAAATTCAGTCCATGAAGGCAAGCGCCGAGTTCAGTGTGACGTCAACCTGCGGATCGAGCGTGGCGGCGGGCGCGAAATGCACCATCAGCGCAACGTTCTCTCCCACGAAAAAAGGCGCAGCGCAGGGAACAATCACCATCATCGACAGTGCGTCGTCCAAGCCGCAGGTGATTGAGCTGCTCGGAACAGGAACGTAGGGTCGGCATCCTGCCCCTCAAATCCACAAAACGTCAACCCTAGTCACGGGTGCCTGTGAGCAGAACCTGCTACGGAAGAATGCGCGCGTCTTGGGATGGAAGCAGCAGTTGAAGAAGACCTAGCCGCCTCGGGCGAAAGGGTGTGCCAATTGCCGAGAGCTAGAGTTCGTACTTCTTCATCAAATGCCGGAACGAACGGTAGGAGATGCGAAGCAGATCGGCGGCTTTAGTCTGTACGCCGTTGGAATGATCCAGCGCATTCTGCAACAAGCCGCGCTCGATGCCGGCAACGTAGCCTTCCATGCCAACGCCTTCCGGAAGAACCGCGCCCACGGGCACATCGAAGGGCGTCCCGGAGACTCCGGCTCCCGCCGCGGCGGCGCGTACCTTGGGTTTCTCGGCCGGCAGTTCGACATGCAGTTCGTCGGTCATCTCCAGCGCAACCGCGCGTTCCACCGTGTTTTCGAGTTGCCGAACGTTCCCCGGCCACTCGTATCCGCAAAGCGCCTGCAAAGACTCTTTATTGACGCGAAGAATGCTCCGACTGGCGGCTGCAGCGTACTTCTTCAAAAAATGATTTGCCAGCAGGGGGATGTCTTCCCGGCGCTCGCGGAGGTTGGGCACGCGAATCGGAATCACATTGAGGCGATAATAAAGATCTTCGCGGAAAAGATTCTCCGCGACGGCTTTGTCCAGGTCGCGATTGGTGGCCGCGATGACGCGGACATCTACGGGAATTTCGCTGGTTCCGCCCACCGGACGCACCGTTCGCTCCTGCAGAACCCGCAACAATTTCACCTGCATCGCCAAAGTCATCTCGCTGATTTCGTCGAGAAAGAGCGTGCCGCCGCTGGCAACTTCGAAAAGTCCGCGCTTGTTCTGATTCGCACCGGTAAAAGCGCCCTTCAAATAACCGAATAGCTCGCTCTCCAACAGAGTCTCAGGGAAGGCGCCGCAGTTTACCGACACAAAGGCTTCAGTGGCGCGCGGCGAGCAAATGTGCACCGCGCGGGCCACCAGTTCTTTTCCGGTTCCGCTCTCGCCGTGAATTAGAACCGTGCTGGCCGTAGAGGCGACAGTGCGCACAGTCTGTTTGAGCTTCTCCATGGCCGCGCTGGAGCCGACGATATTGTCGAGGGAGTTGTGCGATGCAGCGTCGCGGCGGAGAGCGAAATTCTGCTTGCTGAGGATCGCTTTTTCCAAAACCCGGTTGATCGCCAGCTTAATCTCGTCCACCAGGCCCGGACTTTTGCGAATGTAATCCGAAGCGCCTCCGGCTTTTACGGCCTCGACTGCCGCCTCATAGTCATCCACGGCGGTGATGAGAATCACGGGCGAATCCGGGGAGACCCGATGAGCATGCCGCAATACTTCAATGCCATCAATGTTCGGCATCTTGATATCGGTGATAATCAGATCGTAAAGAGCGCCATCGATTTTATTTTTCGCTGCCTGCCCGGATTGCACGGTCTCAACCCGATGCCCTTCGCGGCGCAAGGCTATGTCAAGCATTTCGCAAATCGAGCGTTCGTCGTCGCAGACCAGAACGTTAGCCATGTCGCCCCCCTTCTGCAGCAGCTTTGGCGAGTTGCGGAGCGCCATCCCAAGACATAGTAGTTCCTGAATCGCCGGAGCCAATGGCTTCTGACCGTGCGGAATCGGTTCTTTCCGCATCAAGGCAGCGCAATCTCAAGACGAAAGTAGTTCCCATGCCAGGCTTCGAGCGGGCCCATACTTTTCCTTCATGTGCATGCACGATCTGGTAGACGACCGCCAATCCCAGGCCGGTCCCACCTTCAAAGTTCGATTGGAAAGGCTCAAAAATCTTCTCGGTCTGTTGCGGCGTCATTCCCGTACCCGTGTCGGCAAAGCTGATTTGCCACTCTTCTCCGAGGCGCTCGATCGCCACCTTCAAAGTGCCGCCGTCTTTCATGGCCCGCACGGCGTTTTCGCAGAAGTTCCAAAAGACCTGCTTGATTTTGTCGCCATCGGCGAGCGCCCAGGCTTCGGTGACCCCAAGCTCGCTTGCGATGGCGATGCCGGTGTTCTCGGCGACCATGCGATGCCGGATGAGAGTAAGCGTGTCTTCTAACAGCGGCACGAGATCGACTCTGTCGAAGTGATACTGCTTGCCGCGGGAGTACGCCAGAAAATCGGTGATGATGCCGTTCAGCCGCTGCGATTCGCGAGTGACAATTTCAAGTAAATGGCGATGCTCCTCGCTCATGTCGGGTATCCCAGAGAGCATGCTGACCGATCCGGCGATCGAAGTCAGTGGGTTTCGAATTTCATGAGCGATTGCCGCGGCCAGCCTGCCCACTGCTGCCAGCCGGTCCTGCATGCGAACCTCCCGCTCCAGTCGCCGAATTTCGGTGAGGTCGTCCATGACATATACGAAGCCGGAAGGCTCGCGCTCGGGCGCGCTTAATGCGGCCACGCGAATGCGGACTGTTCTGCGAAATGTTCGCGGAGTATCGAAACGAACCTCGGCATGATTTTGCGATTCCGCGTTGGGCAGCGGGTCGATAAATAAAGCGTTCACGGGTTGGCCCAGCAATTCGCTGGGCGGCCGCTCCAGAAGCTTCTGAGCAGCGCTGTTTACGAGGGTCACCCGACCGTCCAGGCCGGTGGTAATGAGTCCGCTGCTGATCGACTGCACGATGTTTTCATGCAGAATCTGGAGATCTTCGAGCGCCCCGCTGGCATGTTTGAGTTGCACCCCGACCAGCCGAAGCTTCGATACCAGCGATCCAGCCAGGTAGGCGACCGCGATGAACGCAAGCAGATGGACCAGAATCAGTCCCTGCAGCGCCTTCAATTCAGGGTGCGTGGTGGCGTAAGACGGCACCGCTCCGTAGTAAGCGAGTTCCAGGATGGTGCCATAAAGGATGAACGCCAGCGCAGCGATCAGATGCGCCCAGACTCGCGGCAAGAGAATTCCCGCGACGATGATCACGAGAGGATAGAGAACGTTCAGGGAACTGTCCCAGCCTCCGGTCTCATGCACAATCAGGCTGACCATGACCAGATCGGTGAGCAATTGCAGGGATGCCTGCAACCGGTACTCACGCCAGAAGGAAAGCAGCAGCACGTAAAAAAGAGAAACCGTATACCAGAAAAGAATGGTGCTAAGGAAGAGCCGCACCGGCAGGCGGCTTGGGGTGAAGCGTACGATTGCCAATTCGATACCGAGCAGGAACGTCAGGATCAGGATTCTGACCTTGACCAGCCATGCCAGCCAATTCTGCTCGTCGAATGTCTGTTGCATCGAGTTTCTTTTAGTTAACAAGCTACGCGCGGCGCCAGCGAAATTGTCGTCGCGGGTATCGACAAGGCGCCGCAAAGCGCCACTGTCGATCGGCCGAGTTTACCCTGCCAACTTGGCGATCATGGCGAACAGCGGCATGTAGAGCGAAATGACGATGCCGCCAATGGTTAAGCCGAGCATGCCGATGATCACCGGTTCCAGCATGGCCAGCATATCTTTTGTGGCGGCGTCCACTTCTTCTTCGTAGAAGTCGGCGATCTTTTGCAGCATGCTGTCCATCGCGCCGGTCGCTTCGCCAACTCCAATCATCTGCGTCACCATGTTGGGAAAAACACCGCATTCTTTGAGCGGATCCACAATCGTGCGGCCTTCTTCAATGGCTTTCCGTACTTTCATCAACGCCTCTTCCAGCACTGCGTTTCCCGAGGTCTTCGCGGTAATCGCCAATCCTTCGAGAATCGGCACGCCAGACGTAATGAGGGTGCCAAGGGTGCGAGTGAAGCGGCCGACCGCGATCTTGCGCAGGAGCGTGCCAACTACCGGCAGCTTGAGGAGTATCTTGTCGAAATAGTATCGGCCGGTTTTAGTCTTGCGGATTTGCCGGAGCCCGAAAATCGCGCCTCCGACGGCCAGAATGGCGAGCCACCAGAACTGTTGGATACCCGCGCTTAATCCCATGACGATACGAGTCGGCAGGGGCAGTGCGACTCCGAGGCCCGCGAAAAGGTTGGCGAAGATTGGCACCACCCACTTGAGCAGCGCAGCCACAATCAAAGTGGCGATACTGACTACGGCCACTGGATAAATCAATGCCGATTTCACCGCCGATTTCAGGCGAACGGCCTTCTCTACGTAAGTCGCCAGGCGCTGAAGGATGATGTCCAGAATACCGCCGGTCTCGCCGGCTTCGATCATATTGGTCGTCAAGTCATCGAAAACCGTCGGATATTGCCGCATGGCGTTGGCCAGAGTCGCGCCGCCTTCGACGGTAGTGCGGACGCCCGTCAAGGTCTTCTGGAAGGACTGGCTTTCCTGGTTTGCCGCAAGAATTTCGAGACATTGCACCAGTGGCAGTCCGGCGTCGATCATGACCGAGAACTGCCGGAAGAAAATCGCGATGTCTTTGACCTTCACCTTCGTGGAACCAAAAGTGGGCAGAGCGAATTCCTTGCCTTTTTCGCGGATCGCGCCGGGAGTAATCCGCTCGCGCCGCAATTGCTGGGTCAGCGACTGCTTGTTCGGTGCTACTCGCTCGCCGCCGACTTTTTGCCCGGAAGCGTCCTTGCCGGAAAATGTGAAAACTGGCATGGTCTTGGCCTCTCTCCTTGTCGTGTAACCCTAACGACTCAATTACTCGAATCTCTTTCCCACAGGTACTGCGTATGTCGCCGTCAGCAGGCTAGTGCTTGGCCGGCGTGGCACCTTTTGCCATCACTGCTCCGGCGGTCGTCGGACGGTTGAGCAGGCTGGCCCCGCGGTTGATCATCTCCTGCAGTTCGTCCTGGTTACTGGAGCGTTGCAGGGCAGTTTCCAGAGAAATCTGCTTTTGGAAATACGAAGTGGCCAGCGCCTGGTTGAAGGTTTGCATACCGAACTTCTCTTGCCCGGATTGCATCGCCGAATACACCTGGTGAATCTTGTCTTCACGAATCAGGTTGCGAACGGCAGGATTCGGAATCAGGATTTCCATGATCATGGAGCGGCCCTTGCCGCTGATCGTTTGCAACAGGCTTTGGCACATAATGCCTTCCAGCACGAGCGAAAGCTGAGCCCGAATCTGCGGCTGCTGGTGCGCCGGAAAGACGTCGATGATGCGGTTGATGGTGGAAGTGGCGGAATTGGTGTGCAGCGTTCCGAAAGTCAAGTGGCCGGTTTCGGCGATACGCAACGCCGATTCGATGGTTTCGAGATCGCGCATTTCGCCGATCAGCACGACATCGGGGTCTTCACGAAGAGCAGCGCGCAGCGCGTCTGAAAAGCTTTTTGTATCCGCGTGCAGCTCGCGCTGGTTGACCACGCAGTTCTTATTCATGTGAACGAATTCGATCGGGTCCTCGATTGTGAGAATGTGATCGTGGCGCTCGCTGTTGATCTTGTCGATCATGGCCGCGAGCGTCGTTGATTTGCCGGAGCCGGTCGGACCCGTCACCAGCACCAACCCGCGCGGCTTATCGCAGAGCTTGCTCACCACCGCCGGCAGTCCGAGCTGGTTGAAAGACTTGATTTCGAAGGGAATCAGACGAAAAACCGCCGCCGTCGCGCCGCGCTGGTTGAAGACGTTGGCACGAAAGCGTGCCAGGCCCTTCAATCCGAACGAGAAGTCGAGTTCAAGGCTTTCTTCGAAGCGGTGCTTCTGGGAGTCCGTCATAACGCTGTAGGCCAATTGCTTGGTCTCGGCCGGCGTCATCTGCGGAAGATCCAGGGGCACGAGGTGTCCGTGAACGCGAATCTGGGGCGGAGAATTGGTGGTAATGTGCAGATCGCTGCCGCTCATCTCCAGCATGCGCTTTAGCAAATCGCTTAACGACAGGCCCATAGCTTTGTTCCTTTTCCTCTCGAATGAACTTAGTGAATGGTTTCGCGGGCAACTTCTTCCAAAGTGGTCATGCCCGCCGCAACTTTAATCAAACCGCTGCGCCGGAGCGTGATCATGCCCCGCTCAATAGCTTTCTTTTTCAATTCGACAGCCGAGGCGCCGACGAGAACGAGTTCCCGGATTTCATCGTCTACCTCCATGACTTCGTACAAACCGCAGCGGCCCTTGTAGCCGGTGTTGTTGCAGACGCCGCAGCCTTTTCCTTTTTGAATCTTTACAGTCTTGGCTTCTTCCGGTGTAAAACCCTCTTCGATCAAGGCCTGCGGTGGAACCTCAACAACCTCGGCACAATCTTTGCAAATGCGCCGAACCAGGCGCTGTGCACAGATCAGGTGAACTGACGTTGCCACCAGGAATGGCTCAATGCCCATGTTCATCAATCGAGTGATGGTTTCCGGTGCGCCGTTCGTGTGGAGGGTAGACAAAACCAAGTGACCGGTGAGAGCGGCCTTAATGGCGATCTCAGCGGTTTCGAAGTCGCGGATTTCGCCGACCAGAATGATGTTCGGGTCCTGACGCAGGAAGGAACGGAGCGCGGCGGCAAAGTTCAAGCCGATCTGCTCCTTCATCTGCACCTGGTTGACGCCGCCTAACTGAAATTCAACGGGGTCTTCGGCGGTCATAATGTTGGTGTCTGGCTGGTTCAGGCGCGAGATCGATGAATAGAGTGTGTTGGTTTTTCCCGATCCAGTCGGGCCGGTGACCAGCACCATCCCGTAAGGCTTCAAAATGGCTTTCTCGAACTTGACCAATGAGTCCGGCTCAAAACCCAGCTTGGTCATATCGAGGCGCAGGTTTTCTTTGTCGAGCAAGCGGAGCACGATTTTCTCGCCCCACAAAGTCGGTAGAGTGCTGACACGGAAGTCGAGCTGCTTCTTGCGGCCGCCGATATTCATCTTCAGCATGATGCGGCCGTCTTGCGGTAACCGCTTTTCGCTGATATCGAGCTTCGCCATGATTTTCAGGCGCGAAGTGATGGCGTCTTTCAGTTTCATTGGCGGAGACATGATCGACTGCAGCACGCCGTCAATGCGGAAGCGCACGCGGAATTCTTTTTCGTAAGGCTCGATGTGGATGTCGCTGGCGCCGCGCTTCACGGCGTCGCCCAGGATCACATTCACTAGCTTGACGACGGGAGCTTCGTCCGCTGCTTTCTCGAGCTCCGACAGGCCCATTTCCTGCTGTTCGGCCTGCAGTTCGACGTCCTCGTCGCTAAGCTCCGACATCGACTGCATGACGGTCTCAAGATCTTCTTCCTTGGTGCCGGCACCGTAGGCCTTATCGATTCCCTCGATAATCGAACTCTCGGAAGCGACCACCGGCTCGATATTGAAGCCGGTCATGAACTTGATATCGTCCATCGCAAAGACGTTGGTGGGGTCGACCATGGCGATGGTCAGCGACGCGCCCACTCGGCTCAACGGGAGGATCTGGTAGCGCTTGGCGGTCTCATAGGGAATCAGTTTCACGACCGCGGGATCGATTTCAAAATAAGAAAGATTGATCGCCGGGACGCCGTACTGGCGGGAAAGGAAATTCGTGACATCCTCATCCGTGAGGAAGCCGAGCTTCACCAGCGCAGAACCCAGGCGGACGTTCTGCTCTTTCTGAGCTTTGGTCGCTTGTTCCAACTGCTCCGGGGTAATGATCTTCTCTTTGACGAGAAGGTCACCCAGCCGTTGAGACATACGTCGATCTCCTATCCACCGAGTGGACGATGCCGGGACGTTTCACCGGCACTCACGCGAAGCGCTGCTTCCAACTATTGGGAGAAAAGAGCAGCGTCTGTGCGTTGACACAAATTGTCACCGCAAGTCGATTACTTCACCAGTTACCGTGGTACTTGGACTTATCGGCAACCTGCACGTATTCGGCGGTCTGCCCAGAAAGCCGCGCCAGTTGAGCTTTTTGCCTCAAATGCTTCAGCGCTTTCTGCCTTGGTACATGCACTTCGGTAAGAGTTTGGCGACGTCATGTTGGCCCTCTTCACCGCCAGCGTAGACTCAAAACTGAGGTGTTGCTAATTTTGCGGGCGCATCAAGCAGAAGAAATTCGAGACTATTACAACGTGTTATTTCGTGCCTGGGGAGCACAGCATTGGTGGCCGGCGCGATCGCGCTTTGAAGTAATTGTTGGCGCCTATCTGACCCAAAACACTGCTTGGGCGAATGTGGAGAAGGCCCTGATTAATCTGCGCGCGTCTCGAGCGCTGGGCCCAAAAGGAATTCGAGATATTTCGCTAAATGAACTGGAGCGCCTGATTCACCCGGCGGGATATTTCCGTCAGAAAGCGGCACGCCTGAAGACTTTCGTTGCCTTTCTCGATCGGAGGTACGGAGGATCGCTTGCAAGAATGTTCGCGCGTCCCACGGATGAACTTCGTAAAGAACTTCTCGCTCTGAATGGCGTAGGACCCGAGACCGCCGACTCTATTCTGCTGTATGCGGGGAATCATCCAGTTTTCGTCGTCGATGCCTACACCCGGCGCATTCTGGCGAGGCACGAGGTTCTGCCTGAGCAAACGCCTTATGAGGAGATTCGCCAGCTCTTTCAGAAGGTGCTTGTCCCTATAGCCGGCTCAATCGCAGCCTCAGGTTCAGCGAAGCCGCAATTGGCTGCCGGGCTATTGGGCGCCGCCCATCCTCCATCGCGCATGAGTGCGTCCAAACGGACCGCTATCGTCCAGGTCTACAACGAAATGCACGGTCTCATCGTCGGAGTCGGCAAGCACTACTGCAGAAAGTCACAGGCCCGCTGTGACGAATGTCCTTTACGGCCATTCCTGCCTCCATCTAAGTAGATACGGAAACATGACAAAGGACCGCCGTTGAAATATTGCTGGGCAGTGGGCGCCTTCGCTATAACTTCGATCTGCTGTGCGCAGTCGCTGCGGGAAGCGGCAGACAGAGCGGGAGTGTCGATCGGTGCGGCGGTTCGCCCGTCACAATTTTCAGAAAATGTCTACGCGTCGACTCTGGGCCGAGAGTTCAACATGGTTGAACCCGAGGACGCCTTGAAGTGGCGCACGCTACGGCCGAACGAAGCTACATTCAATTTTGGCCCAGGCGACGAGATCGTCCGCTTTGCGCAAGCTCACGCGATGAAAGTGCGCGGTCACTGTCTTGTATGGGGCCGCGATAATCCCGACTGGCTGCTGCAAGGGCATTTTTCCACTGAGCGCCTTTTCGATCTGTTACACGAGCACATTGCGAGGGTGATGAAACACTACGCAGGCAGCGTTTTCGCCTGGGATGTGATTAACGAAGCGCTCGATGAGCAGGGCAAACCGCGCGATTCCATCTGGTTCAACCAGCCAGGCATCGGATTCTCTGGACAAGGAACGGCCTACATCGAACAGGCTTTTCGATGGGCCCACGAAGCTGACCCTAAGGCGCTGCTTTTGTATAACGAAGCGGAAGGCGAAGTTCTAAATCTCAAGTCCGACGCCATTTACGCCATGCTGAAGGATTTTAAACGGCGAGGCGTGCCGGTCGATGGCGTCGGATTGCAAATGCACATTCCGACGCTCGGCGGAGATATTGGCGCTGTTGGTGCGCGGATCTCGGCTAATATCGCGCGTCTCGCTGCACTCGGCCTTCAGGTCCACATCACCGAACTCGATGTATCCTTGCCTATAGATTCCACTGGATCGGCGCGACTGGAAGATCTGTCACGCCAGGCCGATTTCTATCGCGCAATCGTACGAGCCTGTTTAAATAATCCGGGCTGCACGGCAATTCAGACCTGGGGATTTACCGACAAATATTCCTGGATCGGATCGCACTCCCATGGCGCGCGAGGTCAGGCATTGCTTTTTGATCGCCAGTACAATATCAAGCCGGCATATACCGCGGTCCGCGAAGAGCTGTCCGCGGGCCGTCCAAGCTCGCGTTGAGGCGGCAACAGCCGGATCATCAAGCCCATCCTGCGCAGACTGCATCTATAATCAATTCGTAATCAACGAGTCCTTTGCATAGACGCCTCGTTTAATTGCGGGTCACATTCTATTCATTTGGCACAGACAGGCACAACGCGTACTTCTAATACCTCGAACCGCCGGCGTGTAATCATCCTGCTGGCGGCTTCTGTCTTCGTCCTGCTTGCGATTCTGGTCTCCCAAACTGCCTTCGATCTTACTTTTCTGCGGCCAGGCAATAACCAGCAGATTGTCGTATTCGCCGCACTTTCGGCGCTCATTTTTCTTCTGTTCGTTGCTTTGACCTTTGTCCTGTTTCGCAATCTGCTGAAGTTGTTTGCCGAACGCCGTCTCGGAGTGCTGGGCTCTAAGTTCCGCACCCGCATGGTGGCGGGGGCATTGCTGCTCTCTTTTGTTCCGGTCATGGTGATGTACTGGTTCGCTTATGGCTTGATGAACCGGTCAATCGATAAGTGGTTCTCAACTCCGGTCGAGGATGTGCGCGCGGATACTCACGCCATGGCGTCGCTCCTGGCCGAGTATGCGGCACAGAATGCGCGTGCAGAGGCATCTGCGATTGCTGTTTCTCCCGAAGCCCAGCGAAGCTTTTCATCTCGCGGATTTTCCTCGTTGACCGGCGAATTTCAGGAGCACGAACTCACCTTGCAGGGCGGGTTCGCCCTGGCGGTGCAAGACGGCAAGGCGGAAGCCAGCTTCAGTGCGCCCGCGCCCTGGGAGCAACTCAAGTCCCGATTGCCTCTCGCCGAAGCCGCTCTTGGACGGCCGGCAAATTTTGCGTGGGGGCAAACTGAATACAGCCTGGGCAGTGCGCGCGTCGGCGACGACGGTTTGATCCTTGTCGCCATTCCTCTACCGAAAGAATTTTCCCAGACCGTCAACCAAGTGGAGCACAGTCAGCAGCGTTATTTCGAATTGGCACATGAACGCAGGCTCGTGCGCCGGACTTACATGGGCCTGCTTTTGCTGCTGACCATGATGGTCTTATTTGTGACGACGTGGCTGGCGCTTTTTCTTTCGAAGCTGGTGACCCGGCCGCTGGCAGCCTTAGCCGAAGGAACCCAGGAGATTTCCCGCGGCCGGCTCGACTACCGCATCAACGTCACGGGTGCCGACGAAATCGGCGACTTAGTCCGATCGTTCAATAAGATGGCAGCCGATCTCGAAGTCAGCCGCAGGCAGATTGAAGCATCGACTCGCGATGCGCGGGCTGCCAATGCAGAACTGGATCAGCGGCGCCGGCAGATGGAGACGATCCTCGAGAGCATTCCCACAGGAGTCCTCTCGGTCGATGCCGCGCACACTGTCACTCACGTCAATCAAGCGTTGCTGCGCATGTTTCATCCCGACGGCCAGCCGGAGACGGAAACCATGCAGCGCGGCGCGAGATTGTCGGAGATGTTTCCACGAGAGGTGCTGCAAGATCTGGAGCCAATGCTGCGCCGTGCCGATCGCATGGGGATGACGACCAGCCAGATGGAGATACCCTTGCAGCACGGGTCTTTGAATGCAGCCGTGACTGTAGCGGCGTTGCGTAACCAGGATGAAAGGTCCGGTTACGTCGTAGTTTTTGAAGATCTCTCCGATCTTCTGAAGGGTCAAAAGCAAGCGGCCTGGCGCGAAGTTGCCCGGCGCGTTGCGCACGAAATCAAGAATCCGCTCACGCCTATCGCCCTTTCAGCGGAGCGAATTCAGCGACACCTGGAGCGCACTACGGCCGTCGATAAGTCGTCGCTGGATGTTGTTCGTACCTGCGCCACCACGATTGCCGCTGCGGTTGAGACCGTTCGCCGGCTGGTGGACGAGTTCTCGACTCTGGCTCGCTTTCCCACGTCAAAGCCCACTCCCACCGACATCAATGAGGTCATCGAAAATGTGATTTCCATGTTCGATGGCAGACTGGACTGCATAACGATTCACAAATCGCTTGCCTCCGGTCTCCCCAAGGTCATGGCGGATGTGGAGGCGATGAAACGCGCGATTGCCAATCTGATGGATAACGCCGCCGAAGCCATGAGAGATTCATTCGTCCGGGAAATTCAGGTCTCTACGTCGCTGGTCGCCAGCCGTGACGCAGTCGAAATCGCGGTCTCAGATACTGGACACGGCGTAAGCCGTGAATTAAAAGAGAAGCTCTTTCTTCCTTACTTCTCGACCAGAAATCGTGGAACCGGGCTGGGCCTGGCGATTGTGAGCCGTGTGATTGAAGAGCACCACGGGGCGATTCGTGTGGAAGAAAATCATCCCGTTGGCGCGAGATTCGTTCTCGAGTTGCCGATTGTCTCCGAGCCCGCATTGGCAACTTCCACCGTCCAGCATGCATAAAATTCTGATCGTTGACGATGAAATCGCGATTCGTGAGTCGCTCTCGGGAGTGCTCGAGGACGAAGGCTACGAAACCGCGCCAGCCGAAAGCGGCGAAGAATGCTTGAAAGTGCTGAGAAAGCCCCACGCGTTTGAGGTGGTTCTGCTCGATGTGTGGTTGCCCGGAATTGATGGGCTGGAGACGCTCGAGCGAATTCGCGATCTCGATAACCCTCCCGAAGTCATCATGATTTCCGGGCATGGCAACATTGAAACCGCGGTGCGTGCCACGAAATTGGGCGCATATGACTTTTTGGAAAAGCCGCTGTCCATCGATAAGTCCCTGATCGCGGTAAAGAACGCGATTGAATCGAAAAAACTCAAATACGAGAACATCGATCTCAAGAAACAGCTTCACGCCAAAACTGTGATTGTGGGCGACAGCATTCCCATGAAGGCTCTGCGCCAGCAGATTGCACTCATGGCGCCCACCAACGGCCGCGTTCTGATTTATGGAGAATCGGGGACCGGAAAAGAACTCGTTGCTCACGCGATCCACTCGCAGAGCCTGCGCAAGGATGAAACCTTCGTCGAAGTCAATTGCGCGGCGATTCCCGAAGATCTGATCGAAAGTGAACTCTTCGGCCACTACAAAGGATCCTTTTCCGGAGCGGTCACCGACAAAGAAGGCAAGTTTAAAAAGGCGAATGGAGGAACGCTGTTTCTCGATGAAGTCGGCGACATGAGCCTGAAGACTCAGGCCAAGGTGCTGCGCACGCTCGAGGAACAGCGGCTTGCTCCTCTGGGCAGCGACGAAAGCATCATCGTCGATGCTCGCGTGATTGCTTCGACCAACAAGGATCTGGAAGCAGAAATATCTGCGGGAAATTTTCGCGAGGACCTGTTCTACCGGCTTAACGTAATCCCATTTTTTGTGCCTCCCTTGCGCGATCGTAAGGAGGACATCCCGCTTTTTGCCCGACATTTCTTAAAAGATTTGGCCGTAACTTATGGCCGGAGGCCGCGCGAGATCGCCGACGACGCTATCGACGTCTTGATGCGCTACTCCTGGCCCGGTAACGTGCGCGAGCTGCGCAATGTGATCGAGCGCATCGTGATCATGAATCCCATGACCACGCGGTTCGAGCGAAAGCATCTGCCGCCGTTGGTTCATCGCGACGGACATCGGCGTGAAGCGCGAACTGAATTCTCCACGCTGCATCAGGCGCGCGACGCTTACGAGCGGGATTTCATTCTCAAGAAGCTCGACGAAAATCATGGGAACGTAACCCGCGCGGCGGAAGTGTTAGGCCTGGAGCGCAGCCATCTTTACCGGAAAATGAAAGCTCTGGGAATTGCCGCGAAGGATTGAGAGTTGATTGAACCGGCAGCTAGCGCTTCACCATGTGAATCTCAGTTCCGTTTTTCCTGAACTCCACTTTATCCATCAGCTGGTTAATCAGAAAAATCCCGCGTCCATGATTGGAGTAAACATTTTCTCCGACGGTGCAGCCGGGGATGGCTTCGGGAGTGAATCCCGTACCAGGGTCACGAACAATAATCAGTATGCCGCGCTCTTCGTCGCTGCTTACTAGGCACTCCACGGTTTTCTTTGGATCTTCTTTCGCTCCATGGATCACAGCATTGGCCAGCGCTTCCTGCAGCGATAACTCGATGGCATCTTCCTTGCCATCGACTCCCTTCATCTCGCGAACCACCGCCATAACCTCCTGCACTACCGGGTCGACGGCCTTCCGATCGGCGCAAAGAGTTACCCGTAGAACTAAATGAAGATGGTCTGGATTGAAGTCTTTCTCGGGAAGAGGTTGTTCCGGAAAATCCGCCGATGGCATGTTTTAGGCTCGTGGTCTATCTGGTCCTCGTGGTGGCTTGATTCTAACCGCGAAAGCACTAATACGACAACGGGAGCTTCACTCGCCACTTCCGGTCAAATGCTCTAACTGCCTTCGCCAGTCGAGTTCCTCCACAAAATTGCGGGATTGCCGCCAGTCGGGCCGTACTTTGACAAAGAGTTCAAGAAATACTTTGGTGCCTAACATCTTCTCGATCTGCAAACGCGCCGAAGTGCCAATCTTCTTCAGCATTTGCCCTTTCTTGCCAATGAGAATTCCTTTTTGCCCTTCGCGTTCGCAGTAGATGGTAGCGCCGATGCGCGTTAACCTGGCTCCTTCCTCGAAGCTGTCAACGATGACCGTGGTCGCGTAGGGAATCTCTTCTTCCGTTTCAACCAAAACCCGTTCGCGGATAATTTCGGCCGCCATGAAACGGGAGGGCTGATCGGTGATCTGATCCTCCTTGAAATAGGGAGCGCCGGCCGGCAGGGCTGCCGTCACTTGCTTCAGCAGAATGTCGAGGCCATCGGATTTCAAAGCGGAAATCGGGATGACGTCGTAAAAATCATGGAGCTTCCTATACTCGTCGATCAAAGGCAGCAACTTGCTCTTGTCGCCTCGCAGCAAATCGACTTTGTTGAGGACCAGGATCACTTTGGCCTTCGACTTCGCCAGCATCTGGATGGCGAACCCATCGCGCTGATCGAGTTTGCGCGTCGCGTCCAGTAGAAGTAATATAACGTCGCATCCTTCCATGGCTTCGCGCACTTCGACCATCATCTTGCGCCCTAGAGAACTGTCAGGCTTGTGAACGCCGGGAGTATCGATGACAACGATCTGGGCCGCTTCTCTGCCTTTGGCTTTCCGCAGGTTGATGATTCCCAGGATGCGGTTACGGGTGGTTTGCGGCTTAGGCGATATGATTGCCAGTTTCTCGCCGACAAGCGCATTCAACAGCGTGGATTTGCCGGCGTTCGGGCGGCCCAGGATGCACACGAAACCGGAGCGAAAGGGCATCAGATCAGCTTTAACTGCCGGGGTTGCGCCACACTGATCCGCACACGTTCCACTCTGCGGTCGGTGGAATCAAGGACTTCGAAACGCAAGCCTTCATCGTTCACGATTTCGCCTCGACGAGGAATGTGGCCGGCAAGCTCACTCATTAATCCCGCAATCGTGGCCGACTCTTTTCCCTCGGGTTTGGTGCCGAACAATTCGGCGAGGCGGTCGACATCCATTCCGCCGGGGACAATGTACGATTGATCGTTCTCCCGGATAATCTCCGGTTTCTCGTGCTCGTCCCTGATTTCTCCCACGATTTCTTCCACCAGATCTTCAATGGTCACCAGTCCCGCGACTCCACCGTATTCATCCACCACAATCGCCATGCGGATATTGTTCTTCTGCATCTCCCTTAACAGATCGCTGCCAAGCTTGCTTTCAGGTACGAAATATACGTCCCGGCGCATCAGGGTTTCCAGTGTCCGAATCGAAGCTTCGCTATCGGGAACCTGCAAAACGTCTTGCGCGTAAACGATGCCCTTGATGTTGTGAATCGTGTCCGCATATACGGGAACGCGCGAATAGTGTTTGGTGCGAAGCATTTCGATGAAGCGCTCAACCGTGATAGTCATTGGCACAGCGAACATCTCCGGACGTGGCTTCATGGCCTCGCGCACGGTTTTTCCGCTAAACTCCACTGCCGACTGAATCAGATCACGATTGCCTTCAGCGATGATGCCTTCTTCCTGCCCGGCTTCAATCAACGCGTCCACCGCTTCGGCGGCGCTCTCCGGCTCTTCGTGCGTGTTCTGCCGGGTAAGCGATGCTACCGATTGCAGGAACCCCAAAACAATCGTGATTGGCAGGACCAGGTAGATGAGCGCCCGGAGCAGCCCGACCCAACGGCTCAGCCATGCCCCGTTGGTGCGCGAGAAAAAGACATAAGGCAGGAATTGATTGAAAATGATGATGATCAGAATGAGGCTAATAGCGGCTTGCAATATCTCGTAAATGGTCCATCGCTGATCGTGAAAGACCAGATATCCTACGAGGAGCGCCATGGTCGCGGTGGTTAACTGCTTGAGCACCGACATTGAAAGCGAAGCCCGGGGACGGCTCACATTCAGAATCGGCTCGATGTTTTGCTCGAAGACGTCGATATTGTCCTGGAAGTCGCGCGAGAGGAATTTGCCGATTTCCTGATAGATCCGGTCGACATACGAAGCCAGCGCAAGCAACCCCAGCAACGGGATCAACGCGATCGCGACCGGCCAGTTCATGCGCTCCTCCGGCTGGCCGAGCGCGGCTGCTTCCTGCTCTTTCCTCGAACTGAACCGGGAGCCGCAACCGTCCCGGTTCGCTCGATCAAGCCCGTTTCCAGTCCTAGCCGCAACCGCAATCGCCGCTCCTTTTCAGCCATCTCGCCGCGGTCGTTCTCGTGATCGAATCCCGCAAGATGCAGGATCCCGTGCAGCGTCAAAATCCTCACTTCGTCTGCGAGGGAGTGCCCAAGGGTTTCTGCATTTTCCCGCGCAATGTCCGCCGAAATGACCACTTCTCCGGCGACCGAGTTCGGCCGTCTGCCACCGATCGGCAGTGAGGGAAAGGACAAAACGTCCGTAGCTTTATCCACTCCACGAAATCGGCGGTTCAATGAACGCAATTCCACGCTTCCGCCAACCAGAACGTTTACTCTTTGACGCATGTTCAGCAAGCGCCTCACTCGCAGGACAAAGCGCTCGAGCGAGGACGTCGTCAAAGCAATGATCGTCTTTCGGAAAATAACCAAGCTCTTTCGCTTGCCTGTAAAATCCGGCCTTCGCTGCCGATGCGGCAGTTCGTTCGCGCATTCGCGCATCGCTAACAAATAAATTAGAGGGCTAAAATTCCGCCCTCTTTCGCAAACGCCCTATTGTTCCAAGGCAGACGTTCGGTCGATCGCCTGCGAATTTCTTCCATCGGCCAGCTTCGGTTCGCCAGTTCCGCTTTCAGCGCTTCTACTTTCTTTCAATAACAGCATCTGCTGCCCTGCCGCCTGTGTCTTGTGTTCGTCATAGGCGCGAATAATGCGTTGCACCAGATGATGCCGCACCACATCGGATTCATCGAAGTAGGCGAACGTCAAGCCTTCGACCCGCGGCAAGATATCGATCGCCTCCAGCAGCCCGCTGCGCCGGGCATTCGGCAGATCGATCTGCGTAATGTCGCCGGTGATCACCGCTTTGGAATTAAACCCGAGCCGAGTCACGAACATCTTCATCTGTTCCGAAGTGGTGTTCTGCGCCTCGTCGAGAATGACGAAAGAATCGTTCAAGGTGCGGCCCCGCATGAAGGCGATCGGCGCGATCTCGATGACGTTCTTCTCCAGATAGCGGTCGACTTTCTCGGGATCGAGCATGTCATAGAGCGCGTCGTAGAGTGGACGCAAGTAGGGGTCGATCTTGTCCTGCAAGGTTCCGGGAAGAAATCCCAGGCGCTCGCCGGCTTCCACTGCGGGGCGCGCCAGAATAATTCGGTTCACGCGCTTGGCCAGAAGAGCGGAAATGGCCATCGCCACGGCGAGATAAGTTTTTCCCGTGCCCGCGGGTCCAATCCCGAAAACCATGTCGTGCTTCTCAATGGCTTCTACGTAGCGTCGCTGGTTCAGGCTCTTGGGCTGAACTGTCCGCCGTCCGAGAGAGCGCTGGCGCCCGGCATCGGCCAGGCCGCGCAAAGTGGCGTTCGAATCCGCCGTCAGCACGCGTAACATGCTGTTGAGGTCTCCGTTATTGAAGGTGTGCCCGGATTTCTGCAGGCTTTCGTAGTCGGCAAACACCTGTTCGGCGCGGGCCACGTCTCGCGGAGCGCCTTCCAATTCAATGGCATTCGAGCGCAAGTCGATGGTGATATTCAGCCCATCTTCCAGAAGGCGCACATTTTCATCGCGCGTACCAAAAAGGGTTGCGATGTTGGGACTTATCCCGATACTTTTCTTCATTCAGTCTCTTCGATGAACCTGGTTGCGAACGGGAGCGAAGGCAGCGTGGACAAAACAGGATTATGCGTGGAGACGGGACTGGCCGGAATATTCATGCCCAGGAGGCAAGCTACCATTGCATCAAGCCTACCCCGCGGGGGGGTGGGAGTCAATCGCGTAGTTGCATGGATGAATGTGAGGTTACAGGCAGGGAAGGCGTACGAAGCTGCGCGCCAGATGAACGGATTCCCGCTCAGCAAAGTCTCAATTCTCCGTCCATGCTGGAGGTCTTTTCGTTATAAAGCTTCTCGCACTGTCCCTAAGGGGGCAAAATTATGGAGCTGAAACACTTGGCAATGTCAGCCTTGCCATTCCCGCTAACCTACGGCATAATGAATGTTTGTCTTGACCCCGCCGGACTCTTCCGGAGCAAGGATATTCATCTGTGTTAATGATTCGACTGGCGCGCATGGGTGCGCGCAAACAACCGCATTACCGCATCGTGGTGATTGAGAAAGCCCGTGCGCGCAACGGCCGCCCGGTGGAAGTTGTAGGAACCTACAACCCTCGCACCAACCCAGCCACCGTAGATTTCAAACGCGAACGCGTCGACTATTGGGTTTCGAAGGGCGCGCAGATGTCGGAGCGCGTCGGAAAGCTTTATTCCAAGCCGGCGCCTGCTCCAGCGGTTTCGGTAGCCTAAGCCCATGGCCGAAGCTGGTCCAAACGTTCGCGGCCTGATCGAGAAGATTGCGAAGTGGATGGTCGATGACCCCGATCAGGTTTTCGTCGAGCATTTCGACGACGACGTCATCGAATTGGAAGTGGCTGAAGGCGACGTGGGCAAGATCATCGGGCGCCAGGGGCGCAATGTGCGTGCCTTACGAACATTGCTGAGTGCAGCCGGCATGCACGCGCGCAAGCGATATACGCTCGAAGTCATTGACTGAGTAGATCGCCGGCCCAGGGAAGCCCACATCCGAGAATCCGATACGTGCGAGCCTGAGAAAGCTAACGAGTTCATCACGCTGGCCCGCGTGCTGAAAACGCAGGGCAGGCACGGTGAAGTTGCGAGTCAGGTCTTGAGCGATGTGCCCGATCGATTTGCGCCCGGCATGAAATTGCTGGCGCTGCCTGCCTCGGGAGAGCATCGCCGCGAACTTGAAGTGAAAGATCTCTGGCCCCACAAGGGCCATCTGGTTCTGAAGTTTGCCGGAGTAGATTCGATTTCAGAAGCGGAAACGCTGGTAGGTTGTGAGTTGCAGGTTCCGCGAGCCGAGCGCTCCAGGCTTGAAGCGGGTTGGAATTACGTCAGCGATCTGGTTGGTTCCGCTGTTTTTGACGGCGACCGGGAGATCGGTCGAATCGAAGATGTCCAGTTCGGAGCTGGCGAAGCGCCCTTGTTGATTGTGCGGGACGGGGCCGCAAAGTTGCTGGAGATTCCATTTGCCGATGCGTATTTAGTAAGCATCGACGTAGAACGCAAGCGGGTTCGTATGAAGTTGCCTGAAGGCCTGCTGCAATTGAACGCTCCATTGACCGAAGAGGAAAAACGCGAGCAGGCGCACGGAAGAAGAAAAAAATAGCCGCAGAGCGGCAAGCGTAAAGCCTCTGTGTGACAGGTAAGGTTTTGATCTGCGATGAAGGCCGATATAGTAACCATCTTTCCGGACTTCTTTCGTGGACCGCTCGATTACGGCATCATTCGTCGCGTCCGGCAAACGCGCTTAGCCGAGATTGAAGTGCACGATTTGCGGGCGTTTACGCGGGATCGTCACCGCACGGTTGACGACCGGCCATTTGGCGGCGGTGAAGGTATGGTGCTGAAGCCGGAGCCCTTGTTCGAATGTTTGGATTCATTCGGACTGGCGCCTCGCGAAGACCGTGCGGCGGGGTGCGCGAAGGAATCTGTAATTTTGCTCTCGGCGCAGGGTCAGCGCCTGACGCAGAAGGTAGCTGCGGAACTCGCGTCACTGGACCGCATGGTTTTCATTTGCGGACGCTACGAAGGCGTGGACGAGCGTGTGGCGGAGTTTCTGGCAGATCGGGAACTTTCCATCGGTGATTATGTTCTAAGCGGCGGGGAAATTGCCGCCACGGTGATTCTGGAAGCGGTGATGCGTTTGTTGCCGGGTGCGCTCGGAAACGAGGCTTCGACGCAACAGGAATCGTTTACCATCGACGATAAGGAAAGAGTGGCGGAAGGAGCGGATTCAACCTGCAGCTCGAATGGATTGCTGGATTATCCGCACTACACGCGCCCCGCTCAGTTTCGCGGCATGGCGGTTCCGGAAGCGCTGATGACCGGCAACCATGAAGAAATCCGGCGATGGCGCCGTCAGCGGGCCTTGGAGAAGACTTTAAGAAATCGGCCGGACTTGCTCGAACGAGCCGCGCTGAACGAGGAAGATACAAAGTTTCTGGCTGGTATTAAGAACCAATAGGAATCGGAATTCAAGAAGGACTAACTGTCATGTCGAACTTAATCATCGAAAAACTGCTGGCAAAAACCCAACGCACCGATGTCCCCGATTTTCACCCGGGCGATACGGTTCGCGTTCACGTCAAAATCAAGGAAGGCGACAAGGAGCGCGTGCAGGCGTTCGAAGGCGTCGTGATCAAACGCGACCGCGGCCCGCAAGCCAGTTTCACCGTGCGCAAGATCAGCTTTGGCCAGGGGGTGGAGCGAATCTTCCCTCTGTTTTCAAAGGTGATCGACAAAGTTGACGTGGTGCGCTCTTCCAAAGTCCGCCGCGCGAGACTGTATTACCTGCGCGGACTAAGGGGAAAAGCGGCGCGCCTTCGCGACGTCGACTAGACGTCGAATAAGTGTGGTCTCGTGAGTTGTCGAGGCGGGAGATTTCGTTTCCGCGGATGCCCACTGCTTTTCGCCTGAGAGCGATATCTATTGCGCGGCTGAAATCTCGGTGATGACTTCCAGATCGGCAAAGTCATTCCGCCGGGGCTTTCTTAATTTCTGGAGCACATAATCGAGCAGCGGCCGGTCGCCCTGGCGAATCTCGTGGAACTCCACACCCATGGCCCGGTCTCCCGAGGTGTATCTCACGCTGCCGCGGAGCGCGACACTCACATCGCATACATTAAGCGTCAGCCGCAAGCCGGTGTCGGGTGCGAGGGTGCTGCCGGCTCGGATCAGGCAACCGTACTCCGAAATCTGCTCCAGCAGTCCTTCCATCCGGGATTTTCCTCCGATTTCGACCACATCGGCTCCTCCGCTTACCGTATAACGCGGCCTCCGGCGCCGATTCTGCTCGATCCCACGGAAAGAGCTGGCCATCTTGTTCGCGCGGCCTGAAATCAGCGGCAGGTACTGTTCTTCCATTTTCCGCAGCTCATCTTCCCATGGCGTCTTGCTTCCCCTGACGCACTCAATGGTGAACTGCCCTTTCAACGCGGAATCCGGATCGGCGGCCCACACAACCCGGCACACCGATTTCATCCGTCCCCGCTCCACGGTGATCAGGTCGCCGACTTTCAAATCCCGAGTGCTTCGCAGGCGGGCGCCCCGCGTATGAATATCGTAGGTGCACGTTAGCTCCATCCCGCTGCGTTCGCCCTTCTGCGGATGCACGATCCGAACCGGCAGTGCGAGGTGGATCAACTTCTCGATGGTCGAATTGTCTCCCGGCAAAATATCAATCTGCTGCGATTCAAATTGCGTGTTATTCACATGTTGCCCCAGGTGGAAGAGGTGCTCCCAGAACATAGCAGTACATGTACTGACGGACAATGTACGTCCGTAATCGAAGTAATGGTTACCAAGCGGTAGTGACATTCGGAGGCGATAGTGCCGGAAAAACGCACCGGCCTAATCACAGATTTTTTCGTCTCTTCGCTTGCAGAAAATTGTTGTCCGGCGCGAAGATGGGGCTACATTCGATTCCATGCCGTCCGCGATCAAAGATTCTTCCGAATTAGCGCTTTCCGCCTCAGCGGCAAAGCTGCGATTGTTGAAGAGGCTGCGCTGCACTCTGCGCTACGAAAAGAAAGCCTGGCAGGCGGGCGCGACGCTCATCGCCGGAGTCGACGAAGTCGGCCGCGGATCGTTGTTCGGTCCAGTAGTAGCAGCAGCGGTGATTCTCGATCCTGGCTACCGTATCCGTGGCCTGCGCGACTCAAAACTGCTGCCGGCCGAGCGCCGCGAACTGTTGGCGCCGCGCATTCGCGAACACGCCATCGCCTGGGCGGTTGCGGCTGTAGATGCCGCTCGCATCGATCAGATCAATATTTATCACGCCTCGCGGCTGGCCATGCTGCAGGCGGCGATGCAGTTGCAACCCGCTGCCGATTATCTGCTCATCGACGCGGTACGCTTGGATTGCGAATTGCCGCAGCGGGCCATCATCCACGGAGATGCGCTTTCGGCGTCGATCGCGGCAGCGTCAATTCTGGCGAAGGTTGAGCGCGACAGCATCATGTGCAAATGGGATGCAGTGTTTCCCGAGTTCGGCCTGGCTTCCCATAAGGGCTACAGCACGCCGCAGCATCTCGCCGCGTTGCAGCAACATGGCCCAACGCCTCTGCACAGGCAGTCGTTTGCCCCGGTCTGGAGTAATCCGGCGCATCAGGAAGTCCTGGAGTTCGATTGACGGTGCAAGCAACTTCCATATTTCCCAATCCTCCATTCCCATTTACAATGCAACCTGCCCGGTAAGCTCCGGCACCTTAATTTTCGTAGCCGGGAAACACTCCCGATCATCTAAGGAAGCGGATGGCAACGATAAAAACCGACCCTAAGCTGTCGGTACCAGGCGGCGGCAAAAAGTCTCGCAACTATGACGGCGTCACGCGCGAGCGGTTGATCGAAGCTTATCGCGTCATGTACACTTCCCGGCGCATCGACGACCGGGAGATCCTCCTCAAGCGGCAGCAGAAGATCTTTTTCCAGATGTCGGGAGCCGGGCATGAGGCCATCGGCGCGGCCGCCGGCCTCATGCTTAAGCCTGCCTACGACTGGTTCTATCCCTATTACCGCGATCGATCGCTGTGCCTCGCTTTGGGTGCCAAGCCGGTGGAGATGTTTCTGCAAGCAGTGGGTGCCGCGGACGATCCCAGTTCCGGCGGCCGCCAGATGCCTTCGCACTGGGGATACAAGCGGTTGAACATCGTCACTCAATCCTCGCCTACGGGGTCACAGATTCTACAGGCCGTAGGATGTGCCGAGGCAGGGCGCTATTTCTCGCAGCATCCCAAGACGGCCGAAATTCCCGCTAAGAGCGATCATCCCGACTACCGCTCCTTCAAGGATGTGACGTTCCACGGCGATGAGCTGGTTTATGTCTCGCTCGGCGACGGTACTACCAGCGAAGGCGAATTTTGGGAGGCGATGAATGCCGCGGCCCTCACCAAACTGCCGGTGATTTTCTGTGTGCAGGATAACGGCTATGCAATTTCCGTACCGGTGGAAGTGCAAACCGCGGGCGGCAGCATCTCGCGACTGGTTTCGGGCTTCCCGAATTTCCACTTCGAGGAAGTCGACGGTACCGATCCCGTCGCCAGCTGCGCTGCATTTCAGCGCGCCGCGCAGTACTGCCGCGAGGGCCATGGGCCTGCGTTCGTTCATGCCCACGTGATTCGTCCGTATTCCCATTCGTTGTCGGACGACGAGAAACTGTATCGGCCGGATTCCGAGCGCGAACGCGATGCGGCGCGAGACCCCGTTTCTCGCACCCAGATGTTCTTGCTGCGGGAGGGAATTCTCGACGAAAAGGGCATTAACGAACTGGAAAAGAAAGTCGACGAGGAGCTGCAGATCGCGGTCGACCAGGCGTTGGCAGCGCTGCCTCCCGCGCCCGAGACCATTACTCAGTTCGTCTATTCTCCCGATCTCGATCCCACATCTGCAGCCTTCGACACGCAGGCGCAGGCCGCCCCTGACGTGGCTGAAAGCAAGAAGCCTGCGGCCAAGACGATGGCCGATCTGATCAACGTGACACTGCGCGATGAAATGAAACGCGACCAGCGCATCGTGATCTTCGGCGAAGATGTCGCCGATTGCAGCCGTGAAGAATACTTGAAGCAGAAGCTGGTAAAAGGCAAAGGCGGCGTTTTTAAGCTGACCTTTGGCCTGCAATGCGAGTTCGGCCCCGACCGTGTGTTCAATTCGCCCTTAGCCGAGGCCGCTATCGTGGGCCGTGCCACCGGGATGGCGACACGCGGCCTGAAGCCGGTAGTCGAGATTCAGTTCTTCGATTACATCTGGCCTGCGATGATGCAGATTCGCGACGAACTCTCTGTAATTCGCTGGCGCTCGAACGATGCATTCTCATGCCCGCTGGTCATTCGAGTTGCGATTGGCGGATATCTCACAGGCGGTGCGATCTATCACTCGCAATGCGGCGAGAGCGTCTTTACGCACATCCCCGGCCTGCGGGTGATTTTTCCATCGAATGCGCTGGATGCGGCCGGCCTGCTGCGGACAGCAATCCGCTGCGATGACCCTGTGTTGTTTCTCGAGCACAAGCGCCTGTACCGCGAAACCTACGGCCGCGCCGCTTATCCAGGACCCGATTTTATGATTCCGTTCGGCAAGGCGCAGATCGTGCAGCCCGGAACGGACCTCACCGTCATTACATACGGCGCAGTCGTTCCCCGGGCGTTGCAAGCCGCGCAAAAGTTGGAACGCGAACACGGAGTCCATGTCGAACTGATCGATCTGCGCAGCCTGAATCCATTTGACTGGGAAACGATTGCGGCGTCGGTCGGAAAAACCAACCGTGCTCTCGTCGCCTACGAAGACAGTTTGAGCTGGGGTTATGGCGCGGAGATCGCCGCCCGCATCGCCGATCAGCTATTCGAGCGGCTGGATGCTCCAGTCCGCCGCGTTGCGGCGGCCGACACCTTCGTGGCTTACCAGCCGATTCTCGAAGACGCCATTCTGCCGCAAGCAAACGATCTGTTCCTTGCGATGAAGGAATTGGCGGAATATTGAAAACGGCCCATAGGTGCTCTGGGAGTTCATTCGAGTCTGCAGTTACGAACGCGTGGCTTCCGATCTCACTGTGATTGATCGTTCTTCCGGCCGGTGCTAGGCTGCGGATTAGTGGGAACCCTTCACATCAATTCCATCCAGCCATCTTCGGGCCGGCGAGCGATATCCTGGTTGCAATCGGCTTCGATCGAAGTCTGGCTAAAATTCCTGCTCGCTCTGGTTGGACTGGGCGTGGCATTTGGAGCGGCACTGTTTTCAACCGCCGCTGGCGAGGCCGGCAATCCCCTGGCCTCGGTGATCCTTGCGTCTTTATCCCTGCTAATGGCCGCGTTTGTCGGCCTCGTGACTGTGCCCTACCTCGCGCGCCGCGTCGCCTTGGAGCGCTTGCGCGAAACGTTGCATTACGAAGTCACAAAAGCCGGTGTCGTCTACGTGCTCGTCACCGTTGTGATCGGCATCGCCGCGCTGAACACCGGAAACAATCTGCTCTACATCATTGTTGCCGCGATGCTGGCGGCAATTCTGGTTTCCGGAATTGCTTCCGCGATTGTGCTGCGCGGCTTGCAGCTCGATGTTCGCCTGCCAGAGCAGGTCTTTGCCGGACGCACGCTGCTGGGCCGGGTCGTGCTGAATAACCCGCGTCGCTTTCTACCTGCGTTTTCGATTCGCGTGATAACGGGCAGAGATAAAAGCAACAAAAAGGCCATCAAGCGATGGCGATGGGAGCGGACGACGTTTACTTTTCCGCCGAACCGGACGCCGGAAAATCAGTGGGTGCGAATGCGCGACTGGAAAGTGCGGCGCCTGGATGTTCGGCCGCCCGCGCCCGGAATTTTCGAAGGCATGATTTATTTCCCCTATCTCCCGCCTAAAACCGCGCTGCACGCCGACCTGCAACTGCAGTTCTCACGCCGCGGGCGATACTGCGAGGCGAAGTTTGCCTTGGCTACACAGTTTCCTTTCGCCTTCCTGACCAAGATACGCGATATCGCGCTGGCTCGCGAGATTTTGGTCTATCCGGCGATTCAGCCAGCGGATGCGCTTTCGCACGTGCTGCCCTTATTGCGCGGGGAGTGGGAAAGTTTTATGCGCGGCCGTGGTTCCGATCTTCACCGCATTCGCGAATATATGCCGGAAGATTCGGCGCGCCATGTCGACTGGAAGGCGACGGCAAAGTCCGGTTCCTTGAAGGTCCGCGAATTCAGCCGCGAAGATGAGCGCCGGCTGCGCATTATCTTCGACAACCCCATCGCAGGCTTGCTGGCCGAGTCAGCCTACGAGCGCGCGGTGAGCCTGGCGGCTTCGCTCGCATGGAGCCTTTCTTTGCAAGATGCTCAACTTTCCTTCGCCATAACCGGGCAAGAACCGATTGCCGATGTCAACGAATTTCTGGCCCGGCTTGCGGTCATTGAAGGGCAACAGTTTGAAAATGGATCGGAATGGGAAGAGGCCGGCGGTTCGGAGCAATACAGTATCATCGTTACCTCGAGGAGCCGCGAGAATTTCTCTCCGATGTTGTCGCACTCTTCATACTTTGTGCATGTTCGCGATTAACATGGTTTAATTCCTCGTCGTAACCAACCGTCCTCGCGCCAAGTAGCACTCTCTGTTCAGGATAACCCCCGTTTCTTTCCCAGAATGAAGTTGTCTAAGCTGATTCTTTTTTCTCCAAAGCCTTTTAACTCTTTTCACCTGAAAGGTTTCAGAATATACTCGCGCCCCTATAGACAGTTTCGGCTTGAGTTACGACAGCCGGGAGAAATCCAAATGCGCATTTGCGACTTGATCAAAACTCAGGATACCTACCAGGCGGAGATGGGACAGACCGTGCTCGAAACCGTACGCGCCATGGTGGAGCGAAACATCGGGGCAGTCCCCGTGCTGCACGACGGCAAGTTAGTGGGAATTTTCTCCGAGCGCGATTTGATGAAACGTGTCGTTGCGGAAGGATGTGATCCTCGCCGTACTTGCCTTGCGGAGGTCACCATTGGCATGTATGAGGAGTTGGAGAAATGCCTCGCAATGATGCGTCTGCACAGCTTCCGGCACCTGCCGGTATGCCACGAAGGGCAACTCGTTGGCATCATCTCACTGCGCGATATTTTGCTGCACGACTTGATTGAAAAAGATGATGAAGTACGCATGATGCGAGCCTATATACATTCGGTTCCGGATGCGTAGACAGTCATTTCTGGGATCTTCGGCCGGGGCTACTCAGGCGATTGCGCTTCGTTCGGCTTATGTACTTTGTTGAGTCCGCCCATATGGCCCGAAAGTAACGTTACTTTCGGTTACTTGGGTACATTGAACACTTGGGCTAAAAGGTTTAACTTCTCTTAGTTACCGTTCGTGTTGGAAGAGCTCTACCCGCGTTTCGCATCTGAACGGCAAGAGTGTTACGAGCTGGCAAATTAAGAGTTTTTCCCGATGCCCCACAAGCTTCATAATCTGTATTACGTGCTCTGGTTTGCGCATCCTGTGCTTCAGACAGTGATCGCAATCCTGATGCTGCGCCGTGGGGAGCATCGCAAGTTCAAGTATTTCTTCGCCTATATCGTGACGCAGATTGTCACCTTCGCCGTGGTTTATCCGGCATCCCGCTTCAGCTATTCAACTTGTTTTTACGTTTCCTGGCTCAGCACGGCGATCAGCGTCGCTCTCGGTTTTCAGGTCATTCACGAAGCCTTCCTCGATGTTTTTCGGCCCTTTCATACCTTGCGCGATCTGGGCACGGTTTTATTCAAGTGGGCAGGCCTCGTAATGCTCCTGGTCGCAGGCGTGGTTTCGGTTTCGACCGGATCGTCGGACACCGCACCCTGGATTCAGGCCATCATGACCACGCAACGTTGCGTTCGCATCATTCAGGTTGGGATGGTTTTATTCCTGCTCTTCTTCGCCCGCTATCTGGGGGTCAGCAAGCGCCAGCATAGTTTCGGCATCGCGTTGGGCTTTGGGACCTTTGCCTTCGTCGAGCTGGCTCTTATCGCATCCTGGGCGGGCAACCACCTGAGCAATGCATCGATGAACCTGGTCAATATGGCAGCCTACAATGTCGCCTTGTTCATTTGGGGCGGGTACCTGTGGGCGAAGAGCCCGGCTCGCGACGCGGGATCGATTCTGTTACGGCCCCAGCGCTGGGAGCAAGGGATCTCGGACATCCAGCATCCCGCCGCCGCAAACTCCCTCATTCCCATGTTTGAGGGGATGGTCGATCGGGCACTTTCGCGGACCCAGCCAGCGCCTCTTTCCGCGACAGAGCCGACAGCGACTCGTGCGGCATCGGCATCGATGAGTAGTCTCGGAATTCCTGGACTGTCCGCCGGAGTCGGCTCGAAGCCCGCTGTTTAATTTTGCTGCAATGCACTTTTTAATTTTCAGCCTGCCAAAATTCCGGATTTCGTAAATTCCGGGACAAGTCGGCGCGACATCCCCTCCAAAGCGAACTAATACGCCTCGGTACTCAGTTAACTACCCTATTTTCTTATTGATACGGATTACTCGTCGTAGGACGGACAGCTGTGACCTTCGCGCGCTTTACGGAGCCACGGGCGCCATCACAGAAAAAGCTTGACTCGTGCTTTATAATTCGGCTCCGCGCTGAGGAACCCTTTTTGGGAATCCCAGTCTGCGGTAGGAGAAGAAAGCCCATGAAGCAAGCAGTCAGGGTTGCTGTCCTGATGTGTGGACTCGTGGGCACGTATGTAGCAGCCGCCGTTCCGCAGGTCCCCACCCCGGACGGAGGCCCAATTCTAACGTGCCCACCTCAACAAACGCTGGATGCGAAATGCGATACCGGCATGCCGCCGATGTAGATAGTTTTAAGCGCATCCCCTTGGCGGCCGCAAGGTCACCAAAGTAACCTCAAGTAACCTGGGCCGAACCCTTGGGCTCGCAATATTTGGGCTGACGGACTTCATACATAAACCGTCAGCCCTATTTTTTTATCTTGTAGCGGTAATCGACTCTATCTAGACTTGCTTCTTTAGAGCGCGGGCAAGCGCGTCGCGCAGTTCAGCCGGATCGGAGATGGGCGGCTGGCAAGTCGAGCCGGAACACAGGACCGCGAAAGAATCGTGTGAGTTCAATGCCGGCAGATTGGGAATCGTCGCAGCCAGCTCAGAGGGAAGGGCTACGGCGACCGCATGGCTTTGCTGCAGCCGCAGTACACTCTTGTTAAATGTGAAATCGGCTGCAGCGACTGCGGCAAGTTCACGAGCCTTTTGGTTCGATCCCTCAGCTTCAATCACCACCACTTC
>Ga0210398_10000228_pt1 | contig 69668 bp, 70 predicted proteins | sample IncBWC4OmetaG_FD_161047 | JGI IMG/M metagenome (GOLD analysis project Ga0210398, IMG submission 161047) | Forest soil microbial communities from Barre Woods Harvard Forest LTER site, Petersham, Massachusetts, United States - Inc-BW-C-4-O | ecosystem: Environmental > Terrestrial > Soil >... | reverse complement strand
GTGCGCCGTGCGATCCAATACATCGTCGCGCCGACGACCGCATACGCGGCGATACCTTCGAACAGGCTCGCGCCGCTGGTTACGAGGAAGACCGCGACCATCAGAATGGTGCCGATCACGGCCACCGCCTGCTCGATGCGGCGTTCGCGGGCGCGCATCTTCGCGACATGCTCGCTGATGGCGGCGCCGCAGTTGGGGCATACGCCGCCGCGCTTGACCACCAGGTCATGATGGCAGCGGGGGCATTCGATTTTGGTCCGCAGTGGCATCGATTTAACTTACTTCCACGGCGCCAGCGGACGCGCCTCGATGACGCAATGCATCGGAAACTTCTGCAGCGCCGCGCCACTCTCGGACTGCGCGACGAACTCCGGAGTGGGCTCGGGCTCCTCCAACCTCGTGACCGCAAGGCCGGCGTCGCGAATGGCGCGGAAGTACCACGACAATGGCCGATGATACGCGAGCATCTCGTAGTCATTTTTCCAGCTCCAGCGCAGCCATTCGGAATAAGCTTCGCGATAGCGCAGGAGCCGCAGCGAAATCTCCGGTTGGTGGCCAAAGCCCCATTCGGTCAGCCACGACGAAGCGTTCGGAATGTCGAAGCATGGGTGCGAGAACAACATCACGCAGCGCCCCGTGCGCCTCACCACGCGCCCCATTTCCTTGATCGCGCCGGCGGCGTCGGGCATATCCATCAGCGCCATGCAGCTGGTGACAAGGTCGAACGAACCTGCCTGGAACATCGAGAGATAAGCGGCATCGGTCGCGAGGTAAGTCGCCCCCAATGGATTCGCCGCCTCGCGCGCCTTCGCATGTTCGATGATTCCTGCCGAGCCATCGATGCCGGTTACGCGATTGCCCATCCGCGCGAGGATACGAGCCAGGCTTCCATTACCGCACCCGACGTCGAGAACATCGCGTCCGCTAATCTTTCCAATGACTTTGATAATGCCGGGGAAAATCAGCGTGCGATGCCATAGGTCGCCCGCGTCGCCTTGATCCTCGTCGAACCAGTCCGCCAGCGACGGCCATTCGCGCCGTTCCATCAGGTTTCCCGGCCCCCGGACTTGCGCTGTTCTTCCAGCTTGCGCAATTCAACGCGGCGAATTTTGCCACTCACAGTTTTCGGCAGATCAGCGACGAACTCGATCTCGCGCGGATACTTGTAGGGCGCGGTGATGCGCTTGCAGTGCTCCTGCAGCTCGTGCGCAAGGGCATCGTTGCCGGCGACGCCCGGCTTGAGGCAGATGAATGCCTTGACGATGTGCCCGCGATCGGCGTCGGGACTCGCGACCACCGCGGATTCCATCACCGATGGATGCTCGAGCAGCGCGCTCTCTACTTCAAACGGCCCGATGCGATATCCGGCCGAGGTGATGACGTCATCGGCGCGCCCGACGAACCATAGATAGCCCGCGGCATCCTGGTAGGCTTTATCGCCGGTCAGGTAGTAATCGCCGCGAAAGACCAACCCGTTCTCGTCGGGATTTTTCCAGTACTCGCGCATGATCGAGGGCGGCTTCTCCGGCTTCACCCGCACCGCGATTTGCCCGACGTCGCCCACCGCGCATTCGTGCAAATCCTCATCGACGATGCGCACCTCGTGACCGGGAAAAGGCCGCCCCATCGAGCCGAGCTTCACCTCGGTGCCGGGCATGTTGCATGCGACGATGATGGTCTCGGTCTGCCCGTAGCCGTCGCGAATCGTGAGGTTGAAGTTGCGTCGCCACACCTCGATGACCTCGGGATTGAGCGGCTCGCCCGCGGCGGTGCATTGGCGCAGCTTCGGCACTTTGAATTTCGCGAGGTCTTCCTTCACCAGCATGCGATACTCGGTCGGCGGCGCGCAGAACGTGGTGATGCCATAGCGCTCGAGGAGTTCCATCTCGCGCGCCGGCTCGAAGCGCCCGTTGTACATAAACACCGTCACGCCGTTCATCCACGGCCCGAAGAGCACCCCATACGCGGCCTTGGCCCACCCGGTATCGCTGGTCGTCCAATGGATATCGGTCGGCTTTAGGTCGAGCCAGTTCAGCCCGGTGAACTTGTGGCTATAGATGTAGCCATGCGCGTGGAGCACCGCCTTGGGTTCCTTGGTGGTGCCCGAGGTGTAGTAGCAAATTGCGGGGTCGCTGGAGCGCGTCTTGACGACCGCGAACCTCGGCGATGCTTTCTTCATTTCTTCGGGCAGACTTTTCCATCCGCTGCGGGTGGCGCCGATGATCAGATAATGCGCGAGGGTGGGGCACTGACTGCGCAAGTCGCCGACCATGGTGGCGCTATCCACCGATGCAATGATGGCTTTGGCGCCCGAATGGTTGGCGCGATAGACCAGGTCCTTCTCGCGCAACATCGCGGTGCACGGCACCACGATCGCGCCGGTTTTCAACGCGCCGATGTAAGCAGCCTGCCAGATTGGAATCCTCGGCAGCACCAGGAGCACCGGGTCGCCGGGCGCGATGCCGAGTTCCCTCAGCACGTTGGCGATGCGGTTGGATTGCTCCTTGAAATCGCCGAAGGTCAGGTGCGCCCGGTTGCCTTCCTGATCCTCCCACAGCAGCGCGACGCGATTGTGATCGGTCGAGAACTCATCGATGACGTTGCCGAAGTTGAAGTACTCGGGGGTGTTCCAGCGAAACTCGCGGTAAATCTTTTCGTAATCGTCCATCTCGTCGAATGCCTATCCTCGCGACCTGGATTTCTTTTCTACCGGCGCCTGCGAGCGCTTCGCCGCCGCCTTAATATACTTCACCGTGATGGGTGAGAGATCGTCGCGCTCGACCCGCACATCGATGATAGAAAACTTCTCCTCCTGCTGCGCGAGCTCGAGCGCGGTTCGCAACTCCGCGGGCGTCGAGGCCTGGAAACCGGCGCCACCCCAGTCACGCGCGAGATTCGCATACGGCCACGGCGGAATATCGAGCAGTTCGCGGCGCTCGGCGACCGGCCGGAAGATGCCCCATCCGCCATTGTTGATGACCAGCACGATGGGATTGGCGCCGAAGTGCGGCGCATGAGAGATCTCCGGCCCTGTCATTTGAAATGCGCCGTCACCGCATAGCACGATCGGTCGCAGCCCCGAACCGAGCTGCGCGCCCATCGCGGCAGGCACCGCGAATCCCATCGACGCGTAAAATCCCTGCGCCAGGTAGGTCCCGCCACTCGGCACCCGGATGTCGAGGCCGCCAAAAAGCATGTCGCCGGATTCCGCCACTACCAGATATCCTTGGTGCGCGGCGAGGAACTCATTCACGGTGCGCAGGATATCGGCGACCTTGATTTGATGCCTCTCGCGCGCCGGCTCTTTCGGGAGATTGTCAGCATACTCCACCTTTTCGCGATGGGTCTTGAGGTCCTGCTTGAGCAACGCGCGGACGAAATCGCGGACCGCGACATCCGGGTAAGTATGGAACTTCACGTCGACCCTGCGATCGACCGCCCATACCGTACGGCCCTGGATGATGTGCGGCGGCCGATTGCCGAAATTCATGTCGGTCTTGAGACATCCGAGGTTGATCACGAGATCGGCCTCATCCATGCGCTTGACTATCGGTGGCGGGCTGATCGGGCCGATGTGCACTCCCATGTACAACGGATGGTCCATCGGGAACGCGCCCTTGCCCAGCACCGTGGTGCATACCGGCGCGCCGAGTTTTTCCGCCAGCGCGACCAGTTCCGCCGAGACCTTGTAGCGATGAATCTCGATGCCGGCGATCAGCACCGGCTTGCGACTCTCGTTGAACATCTGCGCGGTTTCGCGCGCCGCTTCCTCCAGCTTGTGCGGTTCCGATGGCTGGAAGTGCAGGTAGCCGTCCCATTCGATGATTTCATCGGGGACCTCGATGACGCGGTCGACCATGTCGCGATGAATCTCGATGTAGCCCGGGCGCTGCTCAATCCAAATCGCGCGTACCACATCGTGCAGGTCCTGCGCCGCGCGGCGCGGGTCAGTCAGCACCGCCGACGCGCAAGTGACCTCATTGAAGATGCGATGCTGTGATTCGATCTCGCGCGCCTGGTGATGAATGAGTGTCCCGAGCTTCCGTTCTTCCTCGCCGGGGCCGCCGGAAAAAATCAGGATCGGCACCCGCTCCGAAAAAGATCCCGCGACCGGATTGATGGTGTTGAAACCGCCCGCACCGTAGGTCACGCACATCACCCCGATCTTGCGCGACGCTCGCGCATAGCCATCAGCGGCGAAGCCGACTCCCGGCTCATGCGAGAAAGTATGCACCTGGAATCCGTGTTTGCGCCCGAGCGAAAAGAACAGCTTGAGCGCGAGGTCGCCGGGAATTCCGAACAAATGCTCGGTGCCGATTTTACGCAGGTAGGCGACCAGAAAGTCGCCCAGCTTCATGTGTCGCTTCAAGATGAGGTTTCCTTATCTTTGTCTCGGTCGGCGAGGTCTTGGCCGCCCCAATTGCGGCGACGCCGGCTACCAAAGAGATATTACCACATCGCGAAAAAGCGCCTCACCATGGCGCGTGCTCAACGTGCGGGTCTTCGCTTGCCCGCTTGCTGATGCGCGAATTCCCCAAACCTTCGCGATTTCTGCTCCTCCCTTGCCCGCCGCTATTAGGGACCTTTCAAGGACACTGCTACGCGCGATATTCGTGTGACGGCGGATGGCAAAGGCGGTCTTTCTGAGGGAAGCTGGTCTGAATGCGATGTCTTTGCATTCGTTCCTGCCACCCCATCGCATTTTGCAATCCGCGCGGATGCTGAGGTTGGTCGTTTCGATTACCTGTGCCGTGGTAATCACTCCGTCATGCTGTGCTAGGATAAGTGCCAGAAAGATAGCTCATGTTCCAAAGACTATTGCGAATGCGAGTGCTCTCGCCTGCACGCATCGGTGGGATGGTGACCCATCTGCCGAAATTTGTGCGCGTGTTTTATCGGCTGATGAAGGACCCCCGAGTCTCCATCTTCGCCAAAGCAGTTCCGTTTGTAGTGCTGTTTCTGATGTTCACCCCGCCCGCTATCGAACTCGATTTTGTCCCGGTGTTGGGCGAGCTGGATTGGATCCTCGCGGCCTACATCGCACTCAAGCTCTTCCTCTGGATATGCCCACCGGATGTCGTGCGTGAGCACGTCGGGCAGATTGCGCATGGTCAATAATTGAAGATGCGGGCGCGGATAGTTCTGGTCGTCATCGCGGCGCTGGCCATCGTCGCGCTGATCGTCATGGGCGTGGCGGACACGTTTCTGGTCGATTTTCTATGGTTCGGTACGTTGGGATATCGCGAGGTCTTCGACCGCATCGTCAGCGCGCAAATCGCGATATTCGCCGGCGTGTGGTTGGTTTCCTTCATCGCGATTGCCGCCAGCGGTTTTGCGGCGATCGGTCCCGCGGCACGCGACCGCGAGCGACTGCGGGTGGTGCGCCGGCCCGACGAGATGACCGAGGTCAACCTGCCCGAGTTGCTGCGCGCCTTCAGCGATCGGATTCCATGGCGTCTGCTGGTGCTGGTGGGAGCCGCGCTGATCGCGATAGTTCCCGCCAATGGCGAAGCCGGCGCCTGGGACGTCTACCTGAAAGCGTTCCATGGGATGCCTTTTCACGTCAGCGATCATTCCTTCGGGAATGATGTAGGGTTCTACGTTTTCACGCTCCCGCTGCTGGAAGGTTTCCGCGACCTCTTCCTGGTGATCCTGTTTCTCGCCGCCGCGGTCGGGATTGGGATCCAGTGGATGCGAGGCGGGCTCGATTTTCGCGAATCGCCCCCACGCATCAGCCCTGCGGCCGCGGCGCACATTTCGGTTATCCTCGGGATCTTTTTCATCCAGCGCGCATTCAACTACTGGCTCTCGCGCTACGGGCTTCTCTATCACACCAACGGCGTCGTTTACGGAATGCGCTACGTCGACCATGTGCTGTGGGCGCCGGGTTTGTGGGTGCTGGTCGCGCTCTCCATCGTTGCCGCGGCGCTATGCTTTGCGAACGTCAGCCAGCATGGCGTCCGCCTTCCCGTGATCGCATTCGTTATGGTGTTCGCGCCGTCTCTGTTGCTCAGCTTCATGGAACCGGTCATCGAGAGGCTGTGGGTCAAGCCGGATGAGCTGCGCATCGAAAAGCCCTACCTCGAGGCGAATATCGAGATGACGCGGGCGGCTTACAAACTCGACAACGTCGACGTCAAGCCGTTTGCGGGCAAGGGGACGCTTACGCGGGCCTCATTCGATCAAGATGCGGCCACGCTCAACAACATCCGGCTCTGGGACCCGCGCCCGCTCATCGATACCTACAAGCAGTTGCAGGAAATTCGCCTCTATTACGATTTCCTCGACGTCGATATCGATCGCTACACCATCAACGGGCAGTACACGCAGGTGATGCTCTCGCCGCGCGAAATGAATGTGGGGCTGCTGCCGGACAACGCGCAGACCTGGGTCAATCAGCATCTGAAGTTCACCCATGGCAGCGGGCTGGTGATGAGCCCGGTTAATAAGAAGGATACCGAGGGTCTGCCGGTCTTCTACATCAAGAATATTCCGGCCGAATCGAGTGTTGGCTTCAAGGTGGAAAATCCGGCCATATACTTCGGCGAGGAGCCGGACAATTACGTGGTGGTGAATTCGGCGACACCGGAATTCGATTATCCTAAGGGCGCGGACAACGTCTTCTCGTTTTATAAGGGCGAAGGCGGCATCCCGGTCAGCGGGCTGTGGCGACGAATGCTATTCAGCTACTTCTTCAAAGACGTGAATCTTCTGGTAACGGAGAATATCGTCGACAAGAGCCAAATCATGATCCGCCGCAACATCATGAACCGGCTGTCGTACCTGGCGCCCTTTTTGCGGCTCGATAGCGATCCCTACACGGTGCTGCTTAATGGGAAGCTGGTGTGGATCGTCGATGCATATACCATCAGCGATCGCTATCCATACTCGCAGGACACCGACGGCATAAACTACATTCGCAATTCAGTTAAAGCCGTGGTCGATGCATATGACGGCACAACCACGCTTTACGTCGCCGATGCCGAAGACCCCGTCATTCAGACCTGGCAGAATATTTTCCCCGGAATGTTCAAGCCACTGAGCGCGATGTCCGCCGAGCTGCGCAGTCACATTCGCTACCCGGAAGATTTTTTCGAGGTGCAGGCCGCGATCTATCGCACCTACCACATGAAGGATCCCCAGGTTTTCTATAACCGTGAGGATCAATGGGACGTCGCCAAGGAAAACTACGCGGGGATGACGAGCGCGATGCAACCCTACTACATCATCATGCGGCTGCCCGGCGAGGCGCATGAGGAATACATCCTGATGCTCCCGATGGTGCCCAAGGGGCGCGATAACATGATCTCGTGGATGGCCGCGCGCTGCGACGGCAGCGACTACGGACATCTATTCGAGTATGCGTTCTCGAAGGACAGCCTGTTCTATGGCCCCTACCAGATTCAGGCGCGCATCAATCAGAATCCGGAGATTTCGCGGCAACTCTCCTTATGGAATCAAATGGGATCGAAGGTGATCCTCGGCAATCTGATCGTCATCCCGGTGCAGGATACGCTGCTGTATGTCGAACCGCTTTACATCCGCGCCGAGAATGGGCAGCTCCCCGAATTGCAGCGCGTGATCGCGTCTTACGGCGATCAAGTGGTGATGGGTGATACGCTGCCGGAAACCCTGGCGTCGTTGTTCACCGGTCGTGAAGGCGCGGCGCCCCCGGTGGTTGCCGAGATTAAATCACAGACGCCGCCGGTTCCTGCGGGTGGGATAGCGCCTCCGGCGCAAACTTCGTCGTCCGGGTCCGCGGCGGATCACTACAATCGCGCTCTCAAGGCGTTGAGCGCCGGCAATTGGACCGAGTTCGGAAGTGAGATGCAGCAGTTGGGGCAGGACCTCGGGCAAAATCCCGGAGCTCCCTCGCACTAGGTCTCAGATGGCAGAAGGTTCGAGCGATAGGATCAGGGTCCTCATCGCGGATGACCACCGGATGTTTCGCGATCTACTGAGATCGGCGCTTGCGGCGGAATGCGAAATTGTCGCCGAGGCGGAGGACGGCGAAACCACGCTGGCGACGGCGATTCGAACCAAGCCTCAGGTAATCCTGCTGGATGTTCTGATGCCTGGAATCGGCGGTCTCGCCGCCGCGCACGAACTCGCCCGCAAAATTCCCGGCATCAGAATCCTGGTGCTAAGCCAATACTGCGACCCCGAATACGTGCGGGAGGCCCTAGGTGAGGCCGGCGTCGCCGGATACATCCTCAAAACCGACGGCGCCGAGGAGATTCTTCCCGCCATCCGGGCGGTGCATGCGGGCTTGCGTTACCTGAGCCCATCGATCGCCCCCATCGTGCTTGATCAGATGAACCGCGCACCTTCGGAGCGCACGGAGACTAGCGACAACCTCACCAAACGCGAACGGGAAGTTCTACGCCTGGTGGCCGAGGGCTCCACCGCCAAGGATATCGCTCTACGCTTGAATATCAGCCCCAAAACCGCTCAGGTGCATCGCGATAACTTAAAGCAAAAGTTGAACTTACGCAGTACTGCCGCATTGGTCCGCTACGCCATCCAGCGCAAGATGATCAGGGTCGAATAGAGGCCCTCTCGACTCCTTATCGACCCGAGCGTGCCCCAATCCATGTTGGTGAGACTCGCGACTAGTCTCGCCTTTGATTGATCTTTGGAGAGCGCCCGGAAAAACCTTACCGATACATTCCACATGTTCAACTCGCCGATGACGTGCTCAATCCGTCAGCGCAGTCTCAATAGGGCCCGACCCGGTACATTTTGAAATTGCGCACAAGCGGGCAGCGTGATACTAATCGGTTAATCTGATTTCATTTTCATGAGGCGTGGCATGAAAACCGGTGTTCATCACCTGGGGCTCGCGACCCTCGATCTTGATCGCACGGTCGATTTCTGGACCCAGAAGCTCGATTGCAAAGTCGCGTGGGCAGACATTATAGAACCTCCCGAGGGTGGCAAGATAAAACACGTGTTCATGGACACTGGCGACGGCACGCTGGTCGCTTTCATGTGCCCAGAGAAGGTGCCCGGAATTCCCACCGAATGGGCGACCGACATCAACAGTGCACAAAATCTGCCGAGCGGGTTCTATCACTTCGCATTCCACTGCGATGACGTCGCGCAGCTCGAAGCCAAACGCGCATTGCTCGTCGAACGCGGCGTCGACGTGACGGCGGTGGTTGACCATGAGTGGTGCCGTTCCATCTACTTCCGCGATCCCAACGGGCTCTTGCTCGAGTACTGCGCCACCACCCGCGAGTTCAACGAAGACGACCAGCAAATGAAACATCACGACCAGCCCGGCGTGATGGTCAAAGATCCGCGAGACGCTAAAAAGGTCATGCAAATGTTGATGGGCCGCGCCTCCAAGCCCAAGAACGTTCCGGTCTGATTGAGGCGAAGTTTCCTCCTCGCCTTGGGGCGGCGGGTCCTGCGATCCGCCGCCTTTTATTTCCCGCCGCTTGATCTGATATTCATTCCACAACTGACTAGTGAGGTGTTTCCCGATGGCCGAAACAGGTTTGTTCGATGCGATGTATACCGCGCGCGCGTTGCGCCGTTATAAAACCGATCCGATTCCCGACGATGTGATGACCAAAATTCTCGACGCCGCCATCCGCGCGCCGTCGGGCAGCAATCAGCAGAACTGGGTCTTCGTAGTGGTTAAGGACGCCGCCAAGAAAAAGAAGATCAGCGACATCTACGCGCGCGGCGCGAAAATTCTCTCGACGGTTTACGCTAATCGTCCGCGCCCGCCACACATGGACGAAAAACAATTCCAGATGCTGATGAACTCGGCGATGTATCTGTTCGACCACATGAACGAGGCGCCGGTGTTGCTCTTCGCGTGTTTGCGCTCCGACACCGGCGGACCCATTCCAAACCTGCCGCCCGAAGTCGCCGCGCAGGCCGCCAAGATGGTGCGTATCGGCGGCTCCAGCATCTATCCCGCGGTGCAGAACATCATCCTCGCCTGCCGTGCCTTTGGTATCGGCACGGTGCTGACGACGCTGCACATCTTCTATGAGGACGAGGTCAAGGAAATCCTCGGCCTGCCGAAGGACATCCAGACCTACGCGCTGTTGCCGATGGGATATCCGATCAACAAATTCGGCCCGCTCAAGCGCCGTCCGGTGAGCGAGGTCGCGTTCCTCGACACCTACGGCAACAACTGGAAGGGCTGAGCCAAATCATTTCGCAGCAAACTCCTATCCCCCTTCCCTCAAGGGAAGGGGTTAGGGGTTAGGTCTCCGCGTCAAGCGCGCGCCGCGCTTCCTCCGCGCGGTGCTCGACGAGATCGTGATCCTTCATCAGTTGGTCGAGTTGTTCATGGGTACGCGACGGATTTAACCGATACTGATCGGCGTCGCCGACGAATTTTTCATACGCCTCCACCATCTGATCGAACGCCTGCGCCGATGCTTCCGAACCCTCGCGTTTGCCGGTCATCTGTTGGAACGCGCGGGCCTTCTTGAGGCCGTAATAGAACTCCCCCATCTCCTCGGACGAGAGCGGATGCCGATCGACGATAAAATCCGCGCGGCTGTAGTCCGCGAGTTTGTCGGATAGCTCCGAGACCAGCGAGATCGACGCCCGCATCTCGCGCCGATAGCTCGACGAGTAGCACGACGCCAGCATCATCGCGCCGATAAGCATCACAAAATGAACGGGCCGGCGATGCGCGCCGGCCCGCTCCAGGTTTCGCTTCAAAATAGCGATTGCTCAGCCCAGATGGGTCTTGAAGAAAGCAATGGTCTTGGCCCACGCTTCCTTCGCATGGGTGGGGTGATGCGAGGGGCGATCGTCGCACATAAAGCCATGATCGGCATCACCATACAGCACCACCTCGGCCTGCTTCCCCGCGGCCTTCAACGCATCGCGGAACTTGTCGACCTCGGTTATCGGGATGAACGCATCCTTGCCGCCGAAGAACGCAAGCACCGGCGCCTTGAGTCCTTCGACATATGCAATCGGAGGCTTCGCGCTGGGGTCTCGCGACGAGACCATCCCGCCGCCGTAAAATGGCGCGGTCGCCTTCACTCGCTGATCGCGGCATGCGGTTAAGAACGCGATGCGGCCGCCCATGCAGAATCCGGTGGTGCCGAAATTCGGCTTCACTTCCTTCAGTCCCTTCAGATGATCGATCGCGGCGCCCATGTCCGCCACCACCTGGTCATCCTTCACCGAGCCCATCAGGCGAAAGGCACCCGGCAGGTCGTTGTAGCCGACGACGTTGTTGTCCTGGCGAAAATAGAGGTTGGGCGCGATCGCCACGAAACCTTCCGCTGCAAATCGATCGGTGATGCTCTTGATGTGGGTGTTGAGCCCGAACGCTTCCATTACCACCACTAACGCCGGATAGGGTCCACCGGTCGCGGGCCGCGCCAGATGACACGGCATGCTCTCGCTTCCGGTGCGAACGTTTACTGCTTGTGAGATTACTTCCATTCGGATTCACCTCCTGCGAAACGATGCTGGTCTGTGGGAGTAACGCGAATTTCTCGCACGAAATCCGCGCGCGCTCAAGTGCAGGAGCATCGGCTCGTAGCGTGCACTCTCGCACGAAGTACCCGCGCGCCGCTAACATAGCGAACCATCTCTTTCGCGATGTGTACGCGGCGGCGCGCTTCACCTCCTAAACTGAATGATTCCTTTTCGCGATAACCAGGCCAACCGCCGCCTCACCCTCATCAACGTGATCCTGATCGCGGCGAATGTCGCGGTCTTCGTCTATGAGGCGTCGCTCGGCGGCGGCGTCGAAAGCTTCATCTACCAGTATGCGATGATTCCCGCGCATCTCACCTCCGCACTCGAAGGCGGACGCGAACTGGTGCGGCTCCCGTACGATCCTTCAGCGCCGCCCGCGCTGGAAACCATCCTGACCTCGATGTTCCTTCATGGCGGCATCCTGCACCTCCTCGGAAACATGCTCTACCTCTTCATCTTCGGCGCCGCGGTTGAGGAGGCGATGGGTCATCTTCGGTTCCTGTTCTTCTACCTCATTTGTGGAATTGCCTCGGCGCTTACGATGGCCGCCTTCACCCCTCATTCCACGGTGCCGGTGATCGGCGCGAGCGGCGCGATTGCGGGCGTCCTCGGCGCCTATTTCGTGCTGTACCCGCGCGCGAAAATCTCGACCATTCTGCCGATTTTCGTGCTGATGTACTTTGTCGAGATTCCCGCCATCGTGTACCTGCTCATCTGGTTCATCGCGCAGCTTTATGCAGGCCTTTCGCAGAATCCCGAGGTCGCTGGAGGCGTCGCATGGTGGGCGCACGTGGGCGGTTTTATGGTCGGGATGTTGCTCGGCCCGATGCTGGCGACGCGAGCATCCGGGCGCCGCCGCAAATGAGGCGAAAAGTTAGTAACAGGATGGCCTCCAGTCTGTGGATAGCCGGATCACGGTTGCCAAAAACCATTGCATTCAAAGGGATATTTGACCCTGGAGCATCGCAGGGTGGTTGTGGATAGGTTGGGGAAAACCAGCAAAATTAGCCTCCCCGTATGCATTATCGCTTGGGCACAACTATCGGCGATTCGGCTGGTAGAATAGCCTCCGAAATGGAATACTCCGCCGCGAAAGTTGTGGAGTTGGAGGATGTGGTGGCTGCCCAGACCGATGACGTTCTGAGACGCGTTCCCCCGCAGAATATCGAGGCCGAACAGTCGGTGCTCGGCGCCGTCCTGCTCGAAAACGAGGCCATCAACCAGGCGCTCGAAATCCTCACCGCGGACGATTTCTATCGCGAGACCCATCGCGAGATTTTCCGCGCGATGATGGAGCTCTCCGACCACAATCAGCCCGTCGACGCCATCACGCTCACCGATGCCCTGCGCACCAAGAGCGTGCTCGAACAGATTGGCGGACCCGCATACATCGCGGAGCTTGCCGATGCGGTGCCGACCGCCGCCAATGTTTCGCACTACGCGCGCATCGTGCGCGAGAAAGCCGTGCTGCGCAGCCTCGCGACGATCGCGACGGATATCGCGTCGAGCGCGTACGAGGCGAATGCCAACGTCGACGAATTCCTCGATACCGCCGAGCATCGCATCTTCGAAATTTCCGAGCGCCGCATCAAGCCCTCGTTCCACACCATGCCAGAGCTGACGCGCGAATCGTTGCGCATCCTCGAACGGCTCTATGAGAATCGCGAGCTGGTCACCGGCGTTCCTACCGGTTTCAAGGATCTCGATACGCTGACGGCGGGGCTTCAGCCCTCGGACCTGATCGTTCTCGCCGCGCGTCCCAGCATGGGGAAAACCGCGCTGGCATTGAATATCGCCGCCTATGCCGCGATGGATGCGGAACCCAAGCGCGGCGTCGCGTTCTTCTCACTCGAAATGTCCAAGGAGCAACTCGTCTTGCGCATGCTCTGCTCGGAAGCGCGGGTCGATAGCGCCAAAGCTCGCGCGGGTTATCTGAGCGAACGCGATTTTCCCAAGCTGGCGCAGGCGGCGGCGCGGCTTTCCGAGGCGAATATTTTCATCGATGATTCCTCCGACACCACCGCCATCACGCTCAAAGCCAAATGCCGCCGGCTGGCTCGCGATCACAGTAACAATCTCGGCCTCGTGCTGGTGGACTATCTTCAGTTGATGCGCTCGGCGCGGCCGGGTGAATCGCGCGAAAAAGAAATCGCCGAAATTTCGCGATCGCTCAAGGCCCTCGCCAAGGAATTGAAGCTGCCGGTGATCGCGCTTTCGCAGCTCAACCGCCAGGTCGAGACGCGTCCCGATCGGCGGCCCTTGCTGGCGGACCTGCGCGAGTCGGGCGCTATCGAGCAGGACGCCGACGTAATCGCGTTCATCTATCGCGAGGAAATGTACAAGGGCAAGGACAGCAAGGAAGCGGGCGTCGCGGAAATTATCGTCGCCAAACAGCGTAACGGCCCGACCGACACTGTGAAGCTGACTTACCTGAGCCAGTACACCCGCTTCGAGAATTACGCGCCCGCCGATTCCGCCTACGGCGACATGGACGGCTGACGCGTTTAGGAATTGCCCTCGCGCGTGCCGCCTTCGATGGGAGGCTCCGGAGGATCTTCGCTATCGACTGGAGCATCCGATGCTGCGGGCTCGGCCGGATCTGCCGGCGCTTCGCCAGCCGCCTCGGCGCCTTCCGCTTCAAGCGCGACGGCTACGTCGCGCATCGCGGTGACAGTCTCGACGCCTTGCGATTCGGCCTCTTCCTGCGCGCGCTGAATCTCCTGGAACTCTTTCAGGTCCGGCAGGCTATCGAGATCCTTGAGCCCGAAGACTTCGAGGAATTCCGAGGTGGTCTCATAGAGCATCGGGCGGCCCGGTGCTTCTTTTCGTCCTCCGATTTTCACCAGGCGCCGCTCCAGCAACGTTTCCAGCACGCCGCCGCAATCGACGCCACGCACTTGTTCGATCTCGGGTCGTGTTACCGGCTGCCGATAGGCGACGATCGCGAGCGTCTCGAGCAGCGAGCGGCTGAGGCGCGGAGGCTTGCCCGCGAGCAGCTTGCGAATCTGCGGCGCGAATTCCTTGCGCGTGCGAAGCTGATAGCCGCCCGCGACTTCCTCGACGGTCAGGCCGCGTCCGCCTTGCGCATACTGCGAGCCCAACGCGGCGAGCGCGCTGCGGATTTCCTCCTTGGGCACGCTGTCGACCACGGCGGCGAGCCGACTCAATGAGACCGGCTCACCGGCCGCGAAAAGCAGGCTTTCGAGAATTGCCTTGAGTCGTTCTTCGTCCACCGCCAATCCCCTCTGCCACAGGCTAAAGCCTGTGCTACAAAAATCATCCAGTCTGCAATCTAGACCGGCAGTTCCCCGACTTCCTCGGTTCCGCGCTCCAAAAAAATCGGACCGTAGCGCTCTTCCTGAAACGCACGCACGGCGCGACGCCGAACCAGCTCCAGCAGTGCGATGAAGGTCGCCACCACCAAGGAGCGATCATCCATGTCATCGAAGAGCGAGATGAACTCCACCCGCGTCCTCGCACTGATCGCGTCCATGATGCGAGGAATGCAATGGGCGACCGGAATGTCGCGCAACTGGATGTCGCGCGGCGCCTTGTCCGCCAGCCGTTTCAGCACGGCGCCCATCGCTTCGATCAAATCGAAGAGCGACACGGTGAACTGGGGCGGCGCGCTTTGATCAGCGGGCGCGATCGGCTCACCCGGTGCCACGAAGACATCGCGTCCGACGATATTTCGCTCGCCCAGTTTATCGGCGGCCTCGCGATAGCGCTGATATTCCAGTAGCCGCTCCACCAGGTCGCGCCGGAGGTCCTCGACCTCGGCCTGATCGCCGCCATTGGCATGCGGCAGCAGCGCGAAAGATTTGATCAGCAACAGCGTCGCCGCCATCACCAGGTACTCGCCCGCGATATCGAGATTGAGCTGGCCGAGCATCTCGACATAGCCGAGATATTGCTCGGTGATCTGGCTGGTGGTCACGTCGGCCGGATCGAGCTCGGCCTTCTTGATAAGATGCAGCAAGAGGTCGAGCGGGCCCTCATAGATAGGCAGCCGGAAGCGCGCGTTGCCGTCGCTCGGAATCTTCATCGCTGCCGGCGTGATTGCGCCGTCGCTCATTGCATCCTCGTGACTGCCAGAGTGATTGCCACCAGTCCGTTGATCACTGCGTTCATGATTCGCCCGAGCGCCAAATTGAAACCCCGGAAATAGAGCAGCGCAAACAATAGCAAAAATCCCACGCTTTCGAATCTCGCGAGCGCACGCGCGGCGCGGAAAGGAAGAAATCCTACCAACACGCGGCCACCGTCGAGCGGTAAAATCGGTATCAGGTTGAAGATTCCCAGTTCGACGTTCGCGACCAGCGAGGCCTGCAGCATCAGGTTGATCGGATGCACGATGGAGGGTCCGGGGCCTCCGGTATCGTAGGGCGCGACGATTCGCCATAGCACCACGCTAATCACCGCCAGCGTCAGGTTGGTCAGCGGTCCTGCCGCGGCAACCAGCATAATACCGGAGCGCGGATTGCGCAGGTTGCGGTAGTCGATGGGCACCGGCTTCGCGTACCCGAACACCGGCGCGCCCGCGAACAGCAGGATCGCCGGCAAGATAATGGTGCCGAAGGGATCGACATGCGCGATTGGGTTGAGGGTCAGGCGCCCCGCGCGCGAGGCGGTGTCATCGCCGAGCATTTTCGCAACCACCCCGTGCATCACCTCATGCAGGATGATTGCGAAAATCAGCGGCAACGCCCAAATCGAAACCTGGGTTACGAATTCGGGCAGGTTATTCAAGAATGGCGGCTTCTTTCATATGGCTTGCTTGCGCCGGCTGGCACGCGGATGAAAAGTGCGATGGACCTTGCGCAGGTGGCTCTTCGACAGATGAGTATATATCTGCGTGGTCGAAATATCGCTGTGGCCGAGCATCTCCTGCACCGCGCGCAGATCGGCGCCGCCTTCCAGCAAATGGGTTGCGAAGCAGTGCCGCAGCGTATGCGGACTGACCCACGCCAGTCGTGGATCGAGCGCGGCCCATCCTTTGAGGTTTTTAAAAAACCCCTGCCGCGTCATCGGTCTGCGCAGCCGGCTTAGAAAAATGTACGGCGAGGGCTTCAACGGCAGCGCGATTTTGCGCTCGCTGTTTTGCGTTCCATCGATGCGATCGCGCTGGCTCAGATACTCCTTGAGCGCGCGCCCGGCCGCTCCGCCCACCGGCACCATCCGTTCCTTGCTGCCCTTGCCGAAGACGACGACCACACCCGCTTTGAGATTCACCTGATGCAGTTTGAGCGACACCAGTTCCGACACTCGCAAACCGCATCCGTATGCCATTTCGAGCATCGCTCGATCGCGCAGACCGCGGACCGTCGAGGTATCGATAGCGTCGATCAGCATTGCGAGATTTTTCCGTCCCAGGGTGCGGGGCAGGGCGCGCGAATGCGCCCGCAGCTTCACCGCGGGCGCCGGATCCTGCACGAGGACGTGCTGGTCGACCAGCTCGCGAATCAACCCGCGCAGGCTGGAGAGCTTGCGACGCTGACTGGAAATGGCCATCGCACCGAGGCTTTCGAGATACGCGGTCATCGCGCGCGCGTCGAAATCGGCGGGTGCGATTTTCGCCTCCTCACAGAAATCCAGAAAATCGCGCAGGTCGTGCGCGTAGGCTTCGATGGTATGGGCGCTGAGTCCGCGCTCGACCGCCTGCCGGTCGAGGAATCGATTCACCAACTCATGCCACACCGCCCCGCTCATCATCTTCACCGCGTCTAGGTTTGCGCCGCGACGCTTTCGGGCGGACGGTCTTCCAGTCTTTCGAGAAGTTTCTGGCGAAGCTCCCGCTGCGCCGCGATATCGGTGATTTTATTGCCTTCGCGATCGCTGAGGTAGAAAACGTCGAGCGCTTGATCGGCGTTGGTGGTGATGCGCGCCAGATGAATCCGCAATTCCAGCTGGAACAGCGTGTAGGTGATCGCGAATAGCAGTCCCACCCGGTCCTGGGTGAATACGTCGATGACCGTATATTCCTCGGAGGTGCGATTATCGATGGTCACTTCGGTAGCGACGCGGCGCAGAAATTTCCGGTCCGCGTACTTGATGTGATGAGCCGCGGCCACCAGCTCCGCGATGTCGCGCTGGCCGGTGATTGCTTGTTCGAGGTCGCGCTCGACCAGCAGCCAGCGATCTTCTTCCAGCGCGACCGCCCCGGTGGGCCCCGAATGTGACACGCGAAACACATCAAGCGCGATGCCGGTGTTTCGGGTGGTGATGCGCGCCGAAAGGATGTTGAGATTGTTGGCCGTCAGCGCTCCCGCGATCATTGAGAACAGTCCCGGCCGATCACGCGTCACCACGATGAACTCGCTGAATTCGAGGTCCGGAAAATGGCGATGGCGGGTGACCAGCGGATTCTCCCCGAGGGCGCGCATCAGCTCGAAATGGAGCTGCACGTCGCCTTCCGGAAGGGTCAGGAAATAGCGGTCCGGCATCTCGTCGAGGAATTTCTGAATCTCGTCCGCGGGCGCTTTGACCTTTACGAGTTGCTCCCTTACCTCGGCCTTGACCGCCGCGAGCCGCCGCACCGGATCGACTGCCTCGCGATGGCCATGCTCGAGGATCTTGAGCGCGCGCATGTAGAGTTCTGAGAGCAGCATGTCGCGCCAGTTGTTGTAGACGTTGGGCGCGACCGCGCGCATATCGGCGAAGGTCAGCAGGTACAGCGCCTTGAGACGGTCGATGGAACCGACCTCGCGCACGAAATCGCCGACCGTGGCTTCGTCGTCGATATCGCCCTTCTGCGCCACTTGCGACATCGCCAGATGCTCGCGCACCAGGATCACCACCAAATCGATTTCCTCGTTATTGAGGCCCAGCCGGCGGCATACCTCGGCGGTCAGCAGCGCGCCACGCTCATGATGGTCGTGGCCGTGACCTTTGCCGATGTCATGAAGCAGCAGCGCGAGAAATACCAGCGGCAACGAATCAAGATCGCGCGCGACCTCGGTCAGCAGCGGGTTGTTTTGCTTGTATTCACCGGCACGCAGCTTTTCCAATTCGCGCACCGCGACCAGCGAATGACGGTCGACGGTATAGATATGATAGAGGTCGTGCAGTACGCGGGCGTAAAGATTTCCGAACTCCGGGATGATCGCGCCGAGCACCCCCGACCGATGCATCGCCTCCAGAGTTTCCGCGACGCGGCTGCGATTGCCCGAAAGGATCATCATCAGAGTCGCGCCGACGCGCGGGTCGTTGCGCATCGTATCGTTATCGATCAGCGGGAGGTTGTCGCGCACCGCCTGGTACGCGGCGCCTGAGAGCCCGACCCCGTGGGCCTGGCAATCCGCGTAAATCGTCATCAGGTTGAGCGGGTCCCGCTTGAACAAATCAGGATCGGAAATGGCCAGCAGATTTTGCTGAATGACGACGCCCGGACGAATCTGCCGCGTCAGCAACCTGCGGCCGAAGCGTCCGTTGCCGCCTTCGACCACACGCGCGATCAGTCCCTCCGAGAAGCGCAGGATGGTGCTGGCGTGCTGATAGTAGGTGCGCATCAGAATCGCGCTCGCCGAGAGCGGACCTTCGGGCTTGAAACCGAGCATCGGCGCGATGCGCTCCTGGTACTCGAAGGTCAGCTGATCGAAGTGGCGCTTGCTGAGGAAATGCAGCGAATTGCGCACCCGGAAAAGAAAATCGCGCGCCTCCAGCACTTCGGTCAGCTCGGGGGCGGTGATAATCGCGCGTTGAACCAACTCCTCGACCGAATGGATTTTGTACTTTACCTTGGCCAGCCACAGCGCGGTATGGAGGTCGCGCAGGCCGCCTTCGCCTTCCTTCAGTTGCGGCTCGAGCAGGTAAATTGAATCTCCGTACTTGACGTGGCGCTCGCGGGTTTCCTGCAGCTTGATCTCAAAGAATTTGTGCTGGTTGCGATTGAGGACGTCCCGGACCAGCAGCGCTTCCAATTCCGCGAAGATGGCGGCATCGCCGGCGAGGAAACGGGCATCGAGGATCGCGGTTTTTTCCTTGAGGTCGCTGCCTGCCATCCGCACGCATTCGCGGGCGTTGCGGATGCCGTGGCCGACGATCAATCCCGCGTCCCACAGCGCATGCAACATGATCTCGGTCACGATTTCAGCGTAGGGCCCGAGCTTGTAATCATGAATGAACAGCAGATCGATGTCGGAGTAGGGGTTCAGCTCGGCGCGTCCGTAGCCGCCACGCGCCACCACGCACAGCTTCTGATGCAGCTTGGCATAGCGCCGGGTATGTTCGGCGTCCGCGTAGCGGAACAGCGCGCGCATCATATCGTCGACGGCGGTGGTGTACTCGCGTACCACCTCGGTGCCCGAGACGCCGGCGAAGTGATGCGCCGCGACCTCCTCGCGAATCACTTCGAGATAGGTGCGCGCGATTTTCCCGGGCGCGCGCGACGCCTCGAAATCGAGATAGAGCGCTTCCTCGCCACGAGGAATCGTGGGCGCGGCGGTGTGGCTGGGCGTCGTCGGCGGGGCTGCGCTCACAGGTTTCCCACTGCCGCGTCAGAGCTCAAATAGCGGATGACCGCGGTGGCGATTCCTTGCGCGAGAGTCTGTTGGTACTGCGCCGACGAAAGGCGCTCCGCTTCGCCGGAGTTGGAGAGAAATCCGCATTCGACCAGCACCGCCGGCATATGCGCGCCGACCAGCACGTAGAATGGTCCCATCTTCGCTCCCAGCGGATTAACTTCCAGCCCCAATTGCGCATCCAAATCGGTTACGGTTTGTGTATCGATCATCCGCGCCAGCGTAGACGCTTCACTTGCCTTATAGTTCTGACGCAGATCGGCCAGAATGTAGTTTAAGTTGCCGTCTCGCGGCGCGCTAGCTCCCGTCACTCCCGCGTTCTCCATGCGGGCGAGCCGAATGGTCGCGCGATCGGTGGTGTTGTTAAGATAGTAGACCTCGATGCCGGTGGTTTCGGGGTTGGGACTCGAATTGAGATGGATCGAGACGAACAGGTCCGCGTCGGCGAGGTTGGCGCGCCGGGTGCGTTCGGGCAGTGAAATGAACTCGTCGGTGTCGCGCGTTAGTTGCGCGCGCACCCCGCGCGCTCTCAGCGCGTCGGCGAGCTGGCGTGCGATGCTGAGCGCCAGATCCTTCTCGAGGATACCACTTCCAGACTGGGTGCCGGGATCATAGCCGCCATGTCCGGGATCGATCATGACCAGCGGATTGCCCACCAAAGGATTCGCGACGGCGCCCGCAGGCTCGGGCGGCGCAGGCCGAATCGCCACCCGCTCGGCGCGCGCGACCGTGCGCGCAGTGGCGGGGTAGGGCCCGGTCTCGCGCCGCTCGGCGACCAGTGGACCTCGAAGATTGGCGACTTGCCCCGGGGGTGCCAATCGAATGACGATTTCGCGCTGGCGCTGCACGATCGCATAATCGGATCGATCGACCACCTCGACGATGATGCGCGCGTGCGTGCCGCCGGGACTGAACACGCGCACGATCCCGATCGGCGCGGCCTCATGACCAAACAACGGACGCGGCGGAATCAGCAGCCCGGTGCGATCGAGATCGATCCAGAGCTCATCGCCACGAGCGCTTAGACGGAATCTCGGCGCCGGATGGTCAAGCGCGAAGCTAAGTTGGGTGATGACGCCTTCGCGATCGAGCGTCGCCGAAGTTATTGCCGCTTCTGTGTGCGTCGCGACCAGCAGCATCACCGCGACCAAAAGTGGCAGCCGCTTAATCATTGCTAACACGCGCCAAGCGCTACTGGGTGAATACGCACGCGCGCGCTACTCGTTACCGCCGCGCAGCCGCGACTTCAGCTTGGCCAGCATCGTGAGCGCGTCGACCGGCGCCATCCGATCGATATCGACGGTGCGCAACTCTTCCAGCGCGCGACTCTCGGTCGGCGTGAAGAGTCCGAGCTGCGCGCCGCGATTTGATTTGTCGGCGTTGCGCGCGAGGCGCGCCTTGCCGGCGTCGTCCAGTTCGCCTTGTTCGAGGTTGGATAGAATTTGGCGCGCGCGCGTGATGATACCGGTGGGCAGGCCTGCCAGCTTCGCCACCTCGATGCCGTAACTGCGCGAAGCCGGCTGCTCGACCACGCGCCGGAGGAAGAGAACCTCACCACCCCATTCCCGCACCGCCATGGAAAGATTTTTGACCCTGAGCTTCTCGCGCGCAAGGTCGGTCAGCTCATGAAAATGCGTCGCGAACAGCACTTTCGCGCGAGTGGCGTCGTGCAGATGTTCGGCCACGGCCCACGCGATCGCGAGCCCGTCGAAGGTGCTGGTGCCGCGCCCGACCTCGTCGAGGAGCAGCAGGCTGCGCTCGGTGAGACCCTCGAGCAGCCGGGCCGTCTCGCGCATTTCCACCATGAAGGTCGATTCGCCGCGGCGCAGCTCGTCGCGCGCACCGATGCGCGTCAGCACCCGATCCGTCAGCCCCAGCTTGGCCTCGGTGGCGGGCACGAAGCTGCCCATCTGCGCCATGATCGCGATCAATGCGACCTGGCGCAGGTAGGTCGACTTGCCCGCCATGTTGGGTCCGGTGATGAGGAGAAGCTGGCGCGTGTCGGGATCGACGTCGAGATCGTTGGGCACGAACTCACCCGACTTCATCCCGCTTTCGAGCACCGGATGTCGGCCGTCGCGGATCGCAAGGCGCAAATCGCTATTCATCTGCGGACGGATGTAACCGCGCCGGCGCGCGGCCTTGGCCAGCGACATCGTCGCGTCGAACTCGCCGACGGCCCGCGCGGTTTCCAGCAGCGACGCGCTATGCGCCTGCAGCCCGGCTTGCAGCTTCGCGAAGATTTGCAGCTCGAGTTCCTTGAGTCCCGATTCCGCGGAGAGAATTTTGCGTTCGAGTTCTTTCAGCGCCGGAGTGGTGAAGCGCTCGGCGCCGACCAGCGTCTGCTTGCGCTCGTAGTCGGGCGGGACGCGCTCCAGATGCGCCTTGGTAATCTCGATGTAGTATCCAAAGACCTGGTTGTAGCGAACCTTCAGCGAGGGAATCTTGCTCCGCTCGCGTTCGGTGGCTTCGAGCTCCGCCATCACTCCGCGCGCGCCCGAGGCGAGCGAACGAAGCTCGTCGACCTCGGGATTCAAGCCGGCTCGAATCAGGTTGCCGTCGCGAGGATTGACCGGCGCGTCGTCCGCAAGAGTTTCCAGTATGTGCGCCGAGAGTTGCGGCTCCGGGCGCATGCGCTCCGCGATCGCGTGGATGAGCGCGCTTTTGCGATCCGCCAGCGCACCCTTCAACTCATCAACCGCAACCATCGCGTCGGCCAGGCGCAGGCAATCGCGCGGCGAGGCGCGCAGGCTCCCGATACGGCCGGCCAGGCGCTCGAGGTCGCCGATGCGCTTCAGCTCGTCGGCGCCGCTCCCGCCGAGGTCGCCGTCGAAAAGCTCCTCGACCGCATCATGGCGATAGCGAATCATCTCGAGGCTGAGCAACGGGTAGATGATCCAGTTGCAGAGCGTGCGCGCGCCGACCGCGGTCAGCGTCTCGTCGAGGACCGAAAGCAGCGAGCCGCGCCGCGCGCCATCCGACGACGAGATCAGTTCAAGATGCCGGCGCGTGACCTCGTCGACGATCATGTACTCGGTGGCGCGATAGGCGCGCGGCATCGTCACGTGCGCGAGGTCGCGCCCGAAGGTCTCCTCGACATAGGCAATCGCCGCGCCCGCCGCGACCCCCACCGCGCCATCGAGCGCGGTCAGGTCAGCATTGGCGAAGCGGCGCGAGAGCGCTTCATGGGTCTGCGCGGGATCGAAAGCGGATGGATCGAGTTCGGTGAGCGAGGATTCGAGGTCGGCGACCAGCGCGCGAAGTTTCTCGTCGCCGCGCGCCGCGATGATTTCGCGCGGTGAGAGACGTGCGATCTCCTCGTGCAGGCTGGCCGCGCTGAGCGTTTCGGTAACCAGGAATTCGCCGGTCGAGACATCGAGGGCTGCGAGGCCGAAGCCGTTTTCCGATGGTGCGATAGCGACCAGGAAGCTTTTCTCCGCCGCGGTCAGCACCATCTCCTCGCCCACGGTGCCGGGCGTGATGATGCGCACGATTTGGCGCGGGACCAGACCTTTGGCATTCGCCTCGACCTGTGCCTGCTCGCAGATGGCGACCTTGTAGCCCGCCTTCACCAGCTTCGCGATGTAGGGCTGCACCGAATGATACGGCACCCCGCACAAAGGCACCCCGTCTTTGGAGCGCGAGGTGAGCTGGATGTCGAGCACGCGCGCGCCGACCTCGGCATCTTCGAAAAACATTTCGTAGAAATCGCCGAGCCGGAAAAACAGGATGGCGTCGGGGACCTTCTGTTTGACGCTCAGGTACTGCGCGACGAGAGGTGTGTGCTTGACTGCCACTTAGGCGGCTCAGGATAACCGCCGGCATTCAACATGGCAAAACGCCGCCCCGCGAGGCTTTGCACAGGCCCGCGGAACACTTGTACGCCGCGGCTATCAGTAGTCTAATCTGCGCGATCGAATTCGCTCCGAGGTGAGAACATCATGCCGGTGGTCGATAACAGCAAAGTTCAGGAATTCGCGCTGCCCGGATTGACGCATCGGACCGTCGGCGGCAAGGACGGCGGGGTGAAGTCGATGGAAGTATGGCAGCAGACCATCGCGCCCGGCGCCGCCACCCCAGTGCATCGTCATGCCTGCGAGGAAGTCATCGTGATCCTCAGCGGCTCCGGTACGCTGATGGTCGAGGGCGAGACAACCTCATTCGGCCCCAACAGCACGCTCATCCTGCCCTTCGATGCGGTGCATCAGATCACCAACACCAGCGCCGAGGACATGCACATCGTGGCGACGCTCTCGATGTCGCCGGTTCGAGTGCGCACCGGCGCGGGCGAGCCGATGCCGCTGCCGTGGGATGCGGGCTAGACCTAACCCCTAACCCCTTCGCTTGAGGGAAGGGGACAGAGCTAATTTGCCGAATTGAGCAGGGCTTCGAGCTTCGAGGTGTCGCCGCGCGTGTCGGCGGTCTCGCCGGCGCGGTTGTAAATCACCTCGCCCTTGCGATCGATGACGGCGATGGTCGGGATGAAGCCGCGATAATATTTCGCGATGAGCGGTTGCTGCGCTGGCGAGGGATTGTTGACGTCGACGACGACGAAATCGATCTTGTCGCGATACTTAGGATAAAGCGCCACCAGCCGCTCGGCCTCGCGATTGGTATTCCAGCAGTGCGCGGTGCCGAAGAACATTATCGTCGCGCGATCGCCGGCCACGGTGGCATCGCCAATCGAATTGCCGGCAATGGGAAAGTTGGCGCTCGAATCATCGGTGAAGGAGAGATCCGGCGCGAGGTGTAAATCGCTTGCCGCATGTGCGGGATATGCGGCTATCATCGCGAGCGCGGCGAGCGCGGCGAGCGCGAGAAGCGCCAACGGTCCGAGCGATTTGGCGAGCAGTTTAAGGTTCATCTTCGACACCCTCTGATGTATTAAATGCAGTATATTGGTGAAGAGTTCCATTGAAAATTTCGGTACAAAGTGGATTTTCCGGGTTTGCCTCGCGATACTGCCGGGAATTTTCTTCGCGCAACGGGTAGGCGTGCTTCGCGCCGAGGAGCCGACATGACGGAATCCAGCAAAGCGAACATCTTCAACGACGTGGTGCAGAAGATGTTCTCGGGACAAAAGGTACCGCCGGCAGAGTTCGGCGAGTTCATCAAGGCGCAGAATGACGGCGCCACCAGCGGTCTCAAGGTCGGCGAGAAAATTCCCGACTTCGCGCTGCCCGATCAGCACGGCAATCGACAAAGCTTTCGCGACCTCGCGGGCTCCGATGGCTTGCTGCTGGTCTTCAGCCGCAGCGCCGATTGGTGACCCTACTGCCGCAGCCAGCTCGTTGAGCTGGAACAATCGCGCGCCGCTTTCGAGCAGCATGGGATCAAGCTAGCGGTCATCACTTACGATTCGCAGGAGATCTTGCGCCGCTTCGCCGACGCGCAACATCTCGGCTACCCGTGCCTGTCCGATGAGGGCAGCGCGGTGATCACGAAATTCGGCATCCTCAATACCAATGTTCCGGCTGGTAACAAGTTTCACGGGATTCCATTTCCGACCAATTTCCTGATTGGCCGCGATGGAGTTATCCGCGCGAAGTATTTTCTGCCTGACTACCAGACTCGGGTCGCCTCTTCGGAAATCCTGCTGGATCGATTCGGCGAGACGGGCGCGAAATCGGTTGCAATCGATGCGGAGGATTTGCGGCTGGTGATTTCTCCGACCGCGGAACGCACCGTGCCCGGCCGGGAGCTTGGAATCGCGGCGGATTTTTCAATCGGCGCCGGTTGGCATGTCTATGGCCAGCCGCTGCCGTCGAACTACACCGCGACGGCGATCGAATTCGACAGTGATATCGTCGCGAGCCAATCGTTCGAATATCCGGTTCCGGAAAAAGTGAATTTCGCGGCGCTCGGCGAAACGCTGCCGGTGTATAAGGGCGACTTTCGCGTGAGAGGAAAAATCCTGGTCAAGTCGGGACTCAAGCCGGGCGACTATCAGCTCAAGGGCAAGCTGAAGTTCCAGGAATGCAGCACCGACATCTGCAAGATTCCACAGGCGGTGGCCTTCGAGATTCCGTTGCAGATCGAGGCGATGGCGCCGCCGGCGCCCAAGCCGAAGTGAGGTGGGTGGAACGCAACCGAAGCGCGACGTAGATTGTTCAGTCCTGCATGAAGGGTCGCGCGAAATTATCCGCCGAGTCTGATTCCAAGGATATCGTCGAGGTCCGCGGCGCGCGAGCAGCCGATTTCGCGCGGCTGCTCGACTTGATCCGCGAGTACTACCGCTACGATGGTATCGCTTTCGATGCGAAACGGATCGCTCCGGCCCTGCGCAAAATGTTGCGCGACCCATCGCTCGGATGCGGGTGGACGATTCGTAGCGGCACTGCGCTCGCCGGCTACGTCATCTTGACTTTCAACTACGATCTCGAGTTCGGCGGGATGCAGGGGATCGTGACCGATCTTTTTGTGCGCGAGAAATATCGTGGGCGCGGTCTTGGAAAACGCGCGCTGGATTGCGTCGAGGCTTATTGCCGCGACCACGGCATCTCGGCGATCGAGCTTCAAGTGGAACACGCCAACAAGTCCGCACCGCAATTCTATTGCAAGCTCGGATTCCACCGATTGTCGCGCATCGTGATGGGCAAGGATTTGTAAGCGCACACTTTTCTACTCAATTTGTCGATTTCGAGGCCGCCGGTTCGATTCATCTTTGAATCGAATAGAACCCCGGAGGACTTTATGAAATTCATGCTGATGCTGGCCCACGATGCGGCTGCGTGGGATGCGCAAACGGCGGCGGAGAAAGAGCGCGGTCTCCATGGGCACATGGCGCTGATCGAGGAGCTTACCTCGCAAGGAAAGCGCATCGACTCGCGGCGCCTGCGCCCAAGTTCGCAGGCCAAAACGGTCCGAATCAAAAACGGCAAGCCAATCGCGATCGACGGCCCGTTCTCGGAAACCAAGGAAGTGCTGGGCGGGTATTACGTGATCGAATGCGCCTCGATGGAGGAGGCGGTCGAGTGGGCCAAGAAAATTCCGCCGTTCGGCGACCCTGCACATTCGTGCGTCGAAGTCCGCCCGATTTGGGAACGCGAGGATTACTGAAGCGGTACGTTTTCTATGGCGTCGGTTGCTCATCCTCGGGGCGCAGCGCGCGGAACTGGAGCAGCAGTAGAAGATCGTAGGTGATTTTCAACGCCCCGGCACAAATCAGCGGCCAGCCGAATGAGGTCATATCCAGCAGCATGCCCGCCGGAACCGGCGCCGCCGCGCTCGCGAGGCTGCGCGGCACATTGGTCACACTCGCGGCGGCGGCGCGTTCCTCGGGCGGCACCACCGCCATCACGTAGGACTGGCGCGCGGGCACATCCATCGATGACAACGCGGAGCGCAGCAACAGGAAGGTCACCGCGAGGGTCGCATTCGGCATCAATGCGGCAAGGATCAGAAAGCCGCTCGCGGGAATGTGCGTGTAGACCATCGTGTTGATGCGTCCGAAGCGCGCCGCCAGCCGCGACGACACGAATTGCGAGAACGAGCCGAGCAGTCCCGCAACGAAGAAGAACGTTCCCGCTGCCTGCACCGACAGGTTGAAGCGACGGAAGAGCCATAGCGCGAGCAGCGACTGAATCGCAAAACCGCCGCCGAACGCGTCGATGCTGAACAGCGCGGCCAGCCGCATTACAGTCGCGCGCGATTTCGCCAGGGGCGCGACTTTTACCGGAGTTGGCGCGGCCTCGACGGCGCTCGAGAGCGACCAGTAGATCGAGGCCGCGACAAGTCCGAGGATTGCGTAAACCAAAAAGCCGATGCGCTGGGCGGCGACCAGGTTCCATCCGAAGCGCGGCGCCAGCATCGACGGCAATCCGCTGGCGAGCGCGCCGAATGCACCGCCCAAAGCGCCGGCGACGTTGTAGATCGCAAACACGCCGGTCAAATCGCGCGTCGCCACGGTTTGCGCGATAGCGGTTTGTTCCAATGGCAGGAAGAGGCTCACGTCGCCCGCTGAAGGGTTCATCGTTCCCACGAAGGCAACTGCGATAAGCGCCCAGAAGCTGCGCGCATAAACGAAGCCAAGCCCAGTGGCGACCATTAGCGCCGCCGCGCCGAGGAACATTCGCCGCGTCCCGATGCGTCGCGTCGCGAATCCCGCCCATAACGTCACCAGCGCCGAGCCGAACAGCGTCGCGAAGACTATCCATCCGATACGAGCCGGACTCAGCCCTATCTCGGTCAGGTAGCTCGCGAGGAGCACGCTGACGATGCCGTCGCCGATGCCGCGCAGCGCGCGCGTAGTTATGAGGCGGCGGCTATCGGCGGTCGCGGTGGAGGGAAACAGGGATGGCATCGGCGAACTCGGCTTCGATTGAATGCGAGTTCATCGCGCAGCGCCAGACCCAAGTCGTCGGTTGAAATGAAAGAGGTGAACGGCAGGGTTGCAATTTGGCCTCATTGAAGAAATCGTTGATGGAGATGAATAACCGGATGTCAGCGGTAACCATCAATGAGGTGTGGTATGGCTTCCCGGAAATTACCAAACGAAGCCAAATAACCCTTTATTTTCAACGCATTTCTTTTTGGAAGCCCTGAAACGAAGCCACTTCTCAATAGTGCGCCATCACCGCTTGGATGATGCGGATAGTTGTCGCATCGATGTCGCGCGACATTCTAATTGGATATCTTGAAACAGCCATCCGGAGCGTTCTGGAAATGTCGCTTTGTGGACAAAAATATCGGTTAATTCAATCGTTCTATGCTTCAATCGACGCCGTTTAGTGAGCGAGGAAATAGCTTCCGAACCTTCACGCGACATTGCGCGACAAGCGCGCGAAAATTCAGGCTTGCTGCATGCCGCGAACTTTTTCTAAATTGTTCACTATCCAATTTTCATTCTCAGATTTGAGGTCATTTTGTCGGAACAAACCCAAATCGATAATTCTCATATAGCAAGCCTGTGGGAGCGCTTTGTCGCCGGCCAGGAAGTCGACCTATCCGTGCTGAGGCCCGAAATCGCCGATTCATGGCGCCGCTGCCGCGATGAATTCCACGTCCCCCTCGATATCAAACGGGTTCCTACCAAGGGCGGCGACATCTCAACCCTCGATGCCGATCTTAAAGAGGCGAGCATCGAGGTCATGGACCTGCTGCAGGCAGCCACCATGGGCATCAGCGCCGTCATCGGTATCAGCAATCATGATAGCGAGTTGCTCTATGTTCTCCCGAGCGACTCCCGGATCCATTCTGCCGCAGAGCAGATCAATGCGATGGCGGGAGGGGATTGGAAAGAGGCCAACGGCGGGACCAACTGCATCGGGACTGCGCTGACGATTGGCAAGCCGCTCCAAATCCACCTGGCCGAGCATTACCTGCCGGCCCTCAAAGGATGGCATACCTCCTCGGCGCCGATTCTCCATCCTATCAATGGCGTTCTAACCGGTACCTTTGCGATCGCGGGGCTCGAAGACGCGGGGCATCCGCGGATGCTGGAATTTGCGGTCCGCGGCGCAGAGTTGGTGAGCAAGCTCCTCGGCTCGGTCCAGGCCATCGATCGCCTAACCCTGGTGCGCAGCTTCGACGACTTCTCGCGGCGCTATCAGGATGCGGCCCTGCTCGCGGTCGACGCCTATGGCTTTATCATGCAAACCACGCCGCATAGTCCCGAAGCCGGCGCTGCCAATGGCGGCACGGCGCCGGGCAGCCGCATCTCGGAGTTAATTGGCGCCGAGGCGATCAAGCGGCTACAAGGTCAGGATCGCGCCTGCGAGCTCAATCTACCCTTGCCGAGCGGCGCCAAGGCGCTGGCCAACCCGGTTCATCGCGGCGATAGATTGGTCGGCGCAATCGTGGTCTTCACACCCTCCAAGCGGCCGCCCATCCAACGTACTCCGAAGCCGGAAAAAACCTGGAGCAGTCATTTCACCTTCGCCGATATCGTCGGCGACAGCCCCGCCCTGGCCAACTCGGTTCGCCTCGCGACCCGCGCCGCCCGTACCGAACATCCGGTGCTGGTGCTGGGCGAATCGGGCACCGGCAAGGAAATGTTCGCGCATGCGATTCATGACTTGAGCGTGCGCCGCGCCGGCCCCTTCGTCGCGTTCAACTTCGGCGCGATGTCGGAGGAGTTGACCATTTCCGAGATGTGCGGGCACGAGCCGGGAGCATTTACCGGTGCGACCGCGAGCGGGACCAAGAGCGGCATCTTCGACAGCGCCCAAGGCGGCACCCTCTTCATCGATGAGTTGCAGGACGCCGGACCGAAGGCGCAGAGCCTGCTGCTGCGCTTTGTCGAGACGCATACGTTTGTGCGGGTCGGCGGCACGGCGCCGGTGCAGAGCGACGTCCGCGTCATCGCGGCCTCCAACAATGCCGACGCGCGGCTGGCGGAGCGAGTCCGGCCGGACCTCCTTTATCGGCTCAATTCGATTACGGTGCGAATCCCGCCGCTGCGGGAGCGATTGGAGGATATCCAGCCCATCGCAGAGCGCCATTTGCGGACCCTCGGATTTCGCGGCGTCGTCGATCCTGAAGCATGGGTTCAACTGAGGCGCTATCAATGGCCGGGCAATGTCCGCGAGCTGCAGAATGCCCTCCTGCGCGCGACGCTCAACTCCTCAGGGATGCGGCTTACGGCGGAAGATTTTCCCCAGCAGACTAACGTCGAAAACAAACTCACCGATCGCCTCGCGCCGACGACGGTAAAGGAAATCGCACGGGATATCGTCCTGGCGGATACCGCCGAAACCACCGATGAGGTGGTACGGGTGCTGCGCGAATGCCGTGGCAACGTCGGAAAAGCCGCGAAAACGCTGGGGATTCATCGTTCGACGCTGTACCGCAGGCTGGAGAAGCTGGGCATCCAGGTGGAGTAGCGACAATGTCGCGTCGCGTTCGTCGCGCGACAGTCGCGCGACGGCGACAATCGTCGTACATCAATTAGCATCAATAAGCACCATAGAGTCGATCCGATACCTGCCATATCGATGGCATCGCGCTTGCTCTAAGCTACCCTTGTCTGTCGAAAAGGAAAGCACTAACGCTCTGTCAGACAATACCTGGGTGAACTAAACACACCAAGCTGAATGGAAGCGCGAGTATATGAAAATTAGCGGCAAATCTTGGATTTTAGGTGCAACGACAGCGGTAGCCGTCGGATTAGCTGGCGGCGTTTTCGGAGCTTTTCTCTCGGTAGCTCATCCGGCAATGAGTTCTTCGACCACCCCAGTCGCCTCAGCGCCGGTGACTATAGAGCCGGGCACACCGATCCTCCTCTTCAACAAGGGCGAAGCGCACGCCTCGGTCAAGGTCGACCGGAACGGACTAATCCTCTTAAACCTCACGACCAAGACTGGCCAGAACCAGATAGCGCTCGGTGTGCTCGGCGATTCCAAACTCGAAGTTGGCGTATTCGATTCCGCAGGCAAGGCGCGCGCCGGCATGGAGGTCCCGATGAAGACTTCCGGCCAGGTCCACATGCTGCTCCTCGACAAGCATGATGCGCTGCCAAGTGCCGCCACCCCTGCGCATAGTTAACCAAGCTGCTTAATCCCCCAGTCACCGGGCTCTTCCACACACACCCCCCACTCCTCCAAAAAGGGCCCGGTGACTCTTCCTCAAGCTTCTTCTTCGGATTCCGGCGTGGGCGGCACAGCGTTCAAGGACGCTATGGCGCCGACGGCGGAACCTTATTTACGCTGCGTGTGAGGCGCTGCCGTTTGCATTAGCCGTGCAGATGGCCCCTAGCGTTTCGATCAGCTCGCCATCCTTGATCGGGCGCTTGCGGGATTTCGCGGCGCGCAGGCGTTCGGTCTCGCGCGCGATATCGCTGACCGACAAAATTCCGATTAGCCGCTGATTCTTGTCGACCACCGGCAGGCGTCGAATCTGCCGCTCGCGCATTCGTTCGGCGGCCGCCGAAATATTGTCACTGGGATTACAGATGCTGACCTCGCGCGACATTACACTGGCGACCGAGGCGTCGACCAACGCGATGCCTTTCGTATATGCGGCCATGCAAATGTCGCGGTCGGTGAGCATCCCGATTACCTTTGAATCCGAATCGACTATCGGCACCGCGCCGCAATCATTCTCCCACATAAGCTGGGCCGCCCGATTGAGCGAATCATGCGGATAGCAGGCTTTGACTGGCTTGGTCATCAGATCACTAACTTTCATCACCACTACTCCTCTTCAACGCGATGTTATCAATGTCGCGCTACGTCTGATCGAAGAACGTCAGCCGCTTACGAGGTGAAACATGACGCCGCTGCGCGGCGCCGGACACCAAGCGCGCCGTCAGGAATCGGACCGAGTGCTGACACATAAGCATCAGGCACGACCGCTGCCCAACGGGCGACAACCGCGCGGTTGCGAACATTTCTATCGCATCGAAAAACTTGAGTTAAGTACGGTCAGGAAAAAACCAATCGTCTTTCCACACCGATGCGATGCGCCTGTTACTGGACGATGACACATCATGGAATGACCTGTGCGCCTGCATCGCGATTCATCATCGACTGGCACATTCGATGCTTCGTTCACAGCATTTCAAAATTTGTATCGGGGGCAGTTCCAATGCATCGAGAAGTAGAAAGAGACTCCTCCAGAGCCCTGCGCCAGGGGACCAATCCGAAAGCTCAACGGGCCGAAGTGGAAGGCGTGTTTCCGCTGATGCCGCAGCAATACTACGACCTCATCTCGCGCCGCCGGATCATCGACGGCGAACGGCGCCTGATGTTCGCCGTCTTCGAAGATGCGATCCGTTCTTACGTCATGTGTATGAGCTCGAAATCGCAATCACGGCGCAGGGAATTTGAAGAAGTGCGGAGTTGGATGGACCTGCGCGGCTATCACAGCGTCTTCGCTTTCGACAGCCTTTGCGACTTGTTTGAAATCGATGCCGATCGGCTGCGTCGCCAGCTTACCACGCTTCAGTCATCCGACTTGCCGCGCCGCAGAATCGGATCGATCGGCCGCCGGGTTCCGATGAGCGCCACCATGTGACCGCCCGATAGCCGCCGCCGGTGCCACATTTATGTATCCTCCAGGGGCAATCCGCTGCATCTTAAGGGATACATGCTCTATGAGGGACGCCATTGATAACGCACGTCGGGAGTGCGCTCCTCGTTGCGCGAGCCAGCGGTGAATTCGACCGCGACAAAACCGCGGCCTTCGTAAAATGATCGCGCGCGATGGTTGGCCTCGAAGGTCCATAGCATCAGGCCATCGGGACGCAGTTCCTTGGCCCTTTGCAAAAGCGCATCGCCGATCCCAATCCCCTGATGCGCCGGAGCCACATACAGATGCTCCACCCAGCCGCCTTCGATAGCGATGAAGCCGACCACCCCTTCCTCAAGCTCGGCCACCAGGACGGTCTGATTTGGAATCACGAAGTCGCCGAAAAATTGCACCGTGTCTTCGAAGCTATGGACGACCGGCAGCCACGGCATCGCGACCCGGCGCGCATCGACGTGCGCCTGCGCGACCGCGACCGCATCGTCCTCGCGCGCTCGCCGAATCTGGAACTGCGCCGCGGACATCGACCTCAGCGGGCTTTGCGCGATTGCAGGAAGGCGACCAATGCGTCCACGTCGGCGGGGTTAAGCGCCCCTGCGAAAGCCGGCATATTATGGCCGCCGTTGAGAATCCTGATCACCATGTCGGCATGCGTCAGCCGATCGCCGACGTCACTCAGGTTGGGACCGCGATGACCGCCGAAGCCTCCCACCTCATGACAGAACTCGCAGCCCTTTTCATGGAAGAGCGCCGCGCCCTGATTCACATCCGGCGCCGTCGATGCGATCACATTCGCGGGCAAAACCTTCGCCGCGAAATCCGGCGACCACGGCGCGATTTTCGCCTCGATCCATAGCGTGCCGATCATCATCACGATGATGATTACCGCGGCGACCGCCCACGGACGCCGCGAGGCGTGTCGCTCGCCGCTGTTGAAAAACGGCACCACGAACAGCGTCCCCAATCCCAGCGCCGGCGCCAGGATGATGAACGGATTGGTGAGGCCACGCGGAATCAGCGCCAGCGCGCCGTAGTACCAGAGCAAGTACCAATCGGGCGCGGGATCTTTCGCGAGCATGCTCGGGTCGGGAGGCGCGCCTAGCTTGGGAGCACCGACGATCGCCGCAAGGATGACGATCGCGAACACCACGATGGCGCAGGCAACCGCGTCGCGCCACGCCGCATCGGGCCAGAACGGCACGCCTTCTTTCTCGACCAGCGCTTCATATCGCGCATGATAAGTTGCCGGGTCGACCGGAACTCCAGGCTTGGGCGGCTCGGAAATGCCGTCATGAAACACCAGGTACAGATGAATCGCGACGAAGCCGAAAATGATCGCGGGAATGAAAAAAACGTGGAACGCGAAAAAGCGACTAAGCGTCGCGCCACCCAGAGTCTTTCCCGCCAGGATGAAATGCGCGATGTATGGTCCAATGACCGGCATCCGCGCCGATTGCTCCGCCGCCACCACCACGGACCATACCGCGTTTTGATCCCAGCGCAGCAACTGGCCGGTGAAGCCCATGCCGATGGTCAGGATGAGCAACACCGCGCCGGTCAGCCAGTTGAACTCGCGCGGGAACTTGTAACATCCCATGAGGAACACTTGCCCCATGTGGATGCCGACCAGCAGCACCATCGCCGACGCGCCGAAGTAATGCATTCCGCGCAGCAGATTGCCGAACAGCGCCCGCGTGGTGATGAAGTTCAGCGCATCATAAGCCTCGCCGGTCGAGGAGATGTAGGAGGTCGCCAGCGCCATCCCGGTGACCACCTGGATCATGAACGCAACCACGGTGGCGCTGCCGAAGACGTACCACCAACCGGTGTCGGGCGGCACCGGATGCTTGGCGAGCCCATCGAAGAAGGCGATGAGACCGGTGCGATCCTCGAAGGCGTCGATGAACTCTTTGAGCAGCTTAGGCATTGCGCATCACGTCAGCTTCAAGATGAATGTCTTCGGGTTCAAGGTCGAATAGCTCGGGGTCGCGGTCGGCCGCTACTGCACAACCCAATCTTAGGTAGAAATTAACCGTGTTCTCCGAGGGCGTGGCCGAAATGTATAACCGCCGGGCTCCCCGCTCGCGTGCGGTAGCCTTGGCCAGTTCAAATAGATGTCGCCCCATGCCGCGATTTCGATAAGCGTTGCTCACATGGAGGAACTTGAGCTGAAGTTGATCCTGCCGTCTCCCGATGCGCTTGCTCTCGAGAACGGCCGCTCCCACCAGGCGTGCCCCGTCGAACGCACCATAGAACCATCCGCCACGGTCATAACATTCAAGCAGCATGGGAGTGTATTTTTCTGCTTCGCCGGGCGGCCAGCCGTCGACCTTATGATGTTCTGGTCTGAGCACCAAAGTTCCATCCTCGATCCGATAGACGTGTTCAATCACTTCGCTGCGATCGATGCTCCAGACCCACTCCACTTCTTCCCGGCGCAGTTCGCGACCGTTTGTCACGAGGCAACCCACGACGTCATCCGAGCGGGACGGCGCTGGTCTGGATTTCCACTTCGCCGTCACGAAGCCGGACCGGGTATTTGAACAGCGCCTGCGGCGGCGGACCCGCTGCGACCTGGCCATCGGAATAATAGACGCCGCCGTGACAGGGGCACATGAAGAGGCCGGCATCCTGGAGCCAATGTACGGGGCATCCGAGATGCGTGCAGTTCATGGCGAAGGCGACGAAGTCATCCTGGCCGTTGCGTCGCAGCCAGGCCGCGGTTTTCGCGGTCACGCCGGCCCACTTAAGTGGCGATGGATCGACGAAGGTGACGCGCACCGTGGTGCCGATTTGGAAGCTGTCGATTTTTCCTACCGTGCGCCAGGTTTCGGCGGTCGACTGCAGCAGCGGGCCGAGCAGGAACCCGACCACCGGAATTCCCACCAGCGCAGCCGCCAGTCCTGACAGCGCGATGCTAATCCTGGTCAGAAATGCGCGCCGCTCGGGGCTCAATGGCGCTTCATGCGTCTCACTCGCCATTGACCATTCCTCCGATCCAGCTTTTAAGCGCGATCGCCATCAGCACCGCGCCGGCCGCGCAGAACAGGTACGAGGTTACGAGGCCGAACAACACGAATGCCACCCCGAGTGATAGTCCGGCGGGCGCGTAGGTCGGCTGCGGAAGCCTCTGTTCTTGCGGCAGCACCCAATCGTCGCGATTCATATTGGAAGTGGTCGATGGTTTGGCTTCAGGCGCCATGGGACACTCCTGCCGAGGCGAAATGCTCGGCCTCCGGCGCCCGATACCATCGCGCCAGCACGGCCATTATCGCGCACAGATAAACCAGGCCGCCGGGAACCCACATCAGCAGCCCGCCCAATTCTTGATCGGCCTCGGTGGTAAGGCCCCACGAATGGCGCAGCGCATCGAGAATCCCCAGCTCATCCTGCGGATGGAGATAGGCGCGGTAGAAGCCCGCCGGCGCGAAGGTGATGAGAATTCCCAGCACCCCAGTCAGCAGCATCGCTCCACCGAGGTAAGCGAATGCGGCACCGTGACTCATGCGCGAGGCTTCGAGCGGCGCCATTATCGGCCACCAGAAAATCGTCGCAGTGACGAGGAACGTCAGATGCTCGAAGATGTGCAGCGGCTCGCTCGCCAGGGTCGCGTCATAGAAACGCGGCAGGTGCCAAATCCACAGCGCTGCCATTCCGAGCGTCCAGGCGAGAACCGGATTGCGCAACGCGCGCTCGATGACACCGAGCCCGGGCACCCGCACCATCGAGCTCGCGAGCTGCCGCGGGATGCCGAGTAGCAGCAGCGGCGGCACCGCCAGCACCAGCACCATGTGCTGCAGCATGTGCGCGCTGAAGAGGTAGTCGTCAGCGAGCACATCGAGTGGCGAGATCAGCGCGAGTAGCATCACCAGGTCGCCGAGGAGGAACCATCCGGCGCGCGAAAAATCAGGACGGCACGCGATCGCGTAGACCATCGCGAGCGCGACGCACCCGATGATCACCGACAGATCGGGATCCCATGCACTGAGGATGCGCGACATCACGACGCGACTGCTCCCCATAAATAAACCACGCTGAAAACCACTACCCAGACCACGTCGACGAAGTGCCAGTACCATTCGACCGCGCCGAAGCCGTCCATGCTTCGCTCATGTAGTTTTCCCGCCCGCGCCAGGCCCAGGGTGGTGGCTAACGCGATGAGGCCGGTCATCACGTGCAGCCCATGAAATCCGGTTAGCGTGAAAAATGTGGTCGCGAAGAGATTGCGACTGACCGTCACGCCGCTGGAGAGAAGGTCGTAGTATTCGGTTACCTGGCCGCACATGAACAACACGCCGAGCGCGATGGTGATCGCCAGCCACCTCACCAGGCCGCGGCTGTCACCGCTTCGCGCCGCGCGCGAGGACATCCAAATCGTCGCGCTGCTGGCAAAGAGCGCGAGGCTGAACAAACCGGTGCGGGTGACATTGAGCGCGGTCGCCGCGGTCGGTCCTGCCCCGGGGTACCCGTGGTAGTAGACGTACGCGATGATCAGCAGCAGGAAAAAGCCCACATCTGACAGGATGAACAGGCCGACGCCGATTTTGGCTCGCTCGCGGATGCTGATCATGCGCGGGCCACCTTTTCATCGGCGCGGTCCGGATGCGCGAGGTCCCACAGCGGACGGCGTCCATGGACCGGCGGAACGCGATCGAAGTTTTCCGGCGGCGGCGGCGAGGTGGTCGCCCATTCCAGCGTCCACGCATCCCACGGATTGTCGCCGGCGACCGCTCCGTTCGCGAGGCTGTCGAAGATGTTCCACACGAAGAGCAAGATCGAGAAGCCGAGCACGAATGCCCCGATGGTCGAGATCAGATTCATCGCGGCCCATCCGGGCAAATCGGGATAGGTGAAGACGCGGCGCGGCATGCCGGCAAGTCCCAGCACGTGTTGGATGAAAAACGTGAGGTTGAAGCCGATGAAAGTGAGCCAGAAGTTCCACACCCCGATGCGCTCGGACATCATGCGGCCGGAAAATTTGGGGAACCAATAATAGAAGCCCGCGAAAATTCCGAAGGCGCTTCCCCCAAAAATCACATAATGGAAATGCGCCACCAGGTAGTAGGTGTCAGTCAATTGCCAGTCGAGCGGAAACGCCGCGAAGCTAATCCCCGAAAGTCCGCCGATGGTGAAGGTGAACAGAAACGCCACCGCGAACATCATCGCCGTGGTGAAGCGGATGCGGCCGCCATACAGCGTCGCCGTCCAGTTGAAAATCTTGATCCCGGTCGGCACCGCGATCGTCATGCTGGAGATGCCGAACGCCACGTTTCCGACCATGCTCATGCCGACCGCGAACATGTGATGAGCCCACACGGTGAAGCTCAGGAACGCTATCGCCACGGTCGAAGCGGCGACAAATTCGTAACCATAAATCGGCTTGCCCGAGAACACCGGTATAACTTCGGAAATGATTCCGAAGGCCGGCAAAATCATGATGTAAACCTCGGGATGCCCGAAGCTCCAGAAGAAATGCTGCCATAACAGCGCCGACCCGCCTCCCGCCGGATCGAAGACGTGCGCATTGAAAGTTCGATCGATCATCAGGATCACGAGCGAGGCGTTGAGCAGCGGCAGCGCGCCGATCATGAGAAAAGAGTTGACCATCGTCATCCACGCGAACAGCGGAAGCCGGCGAACGCTCAATCCCTGCACCCGCAGGCAGATGATCGTGACCGCCAGGTTGATCGCCGACGCCAGGGAGCCGACTCCGATGCAGGCCAGCCCGACAATCCAGTAATCGACGCCCGCCAGCGAGGAGTAAGCTTTTTCGGCGAGCGGCGTATAGGAAAACCATCCCGCGTTGGGCGCCCCGCCGGCGAGGAAGCTGAAGTACAAAATCACGCCGCCGAAAAGCTGGACCCAGAAGCCCATCGCGTTGAGTCGCGGGAACGCCACGTCATGCGCGCCGATCATCAGCGGAATGACGTAGTTGGACATGCCGGTCAGCATCGGCATCACGAACAGGAAAATCATCGTGGTGCCGTGCATGGTGAACAACTGATCGAAGGTTTCCGGTGAGATGATGTGCAACCCGGGTGCGGCTAGCTGGATGCGAAGCACCAGCGCCTCGATGCCGCCGACGAAAAAGAAGAACATCGAGGAGATCATGTAGAGGATCCCGACTTGCTTGTGGTCGACCGACGCGACCCACGCCAGCAAGCCCTCGCGCTCGCCAGTGACCAGATTCGGCGCGACGCCGGCATCTACAACTTGGCTCATTTAAGGGCCTCCAGGTATGCGACCAGCTGATGCGCCTCGGTGTCGCTCAGTTTGAAGTCGGGCATGTGACTGTCGGGCTTTATCGCATTCGGATCCTTAAGCCAGCGGAAGAGCTCTTGCGGGGTATTCGGCGCGGCCTCGCCGGCCAGCATTTCTCGGCCCGCGATATGGGTCAGGTCGGGACCGACGCTCTGATTGGCCGCGGTACCCGCGACGGCGTGGCAGTTTACACAGGTCTTGTCGATAAACAGGCGCGCACCGGCGCGCGCCTCGGGCGCGGTTGGCGTCGGCGGGACGACCAGTTGCGCGCGCTGCCATGCGTCGAAGTCGGGCTGATTCTGCGCGATGACACGAAACCGCATCCACGCGTGCTCGGCGCCGCAAAATTCCGCGCACTCGCCCATGTAGGTGCCAGGGGTGTCGGCCTCGATCCAGAGCGTGTTCGGATGTCCCGGCACGGCGTCGATTTTGCGCCCCAGTTGCGGCGCCCAGAAATCGTGGATTACATCGGCGGCACGCAAATCGATGAGGATCGGTTTGCCGACCGGAATATGAATCTCGTTGGCGGCGACCACGCCCGAATTCAGGTAGTTGATCTCCCACCACCATTGATGGCCGATGACCTGGAGGTCAGGCTTGCGCCCGTCCGCTATCGGAGGATCGCTCACCCGGTCGGCGGCAATCATAAAAATGGACAGCACCGTCAGGATCGCGATCGGAATCAGGGTCCAAATCACCTCGAGTGTGGTGGAACCGAAGATCTGCCGCGCCTCGGGTGCGCCGGGCCGATCCCGGTAGCGCACGCTGAAGAAAATCACCAGCGTGCTCACCAGCAGGAAAATCACCAGCAGAAGGACAAACACGCCCACGAGCAGGGAGGTCAGAGCATGCGCTTGTGGTGAAACTGGCGCGAAAGTTGGTAGTGAGGTCATGCCAAACCGGTATCAGGTGTTCGCGTGTCGAATCAGTTGGCGCAAAGTTCAAACGTCCAAACCGTATCGCGCGTGTCAGCCGATTCGCAAGAGATGAAAGTAGACCGCGTGTGGCGCGCGGGTTAATTTGGCGGCATGAAAATCGGAATCCATTTGCCGCAAATGGGCGGCGGCACCGCCGAAGAAATCGCCCGCGTCGCCATCCGCGCTGAACAGACCGGCTACCATACGATTTGGGTCAGCGACCATCTGCTGGTGCCGGAGTCCGCCGGCAATCTTCCGCCGATAGAAATCATGGATCCGATTCCCACCCTCGCGTACGCGGCCGCGCTCACCAAGACGATTCGATTGGCGACCAGCGTGCTGGTGGTGCCCTATCGCAACGCGATTCATCTCGGCAAGGAACTGGCGACGCTCGATCGCCTTTCCAATGGCCGCCTCATCGTGGGCGCGGCCAGTGGCTGGCTCGAGGCCGAGTTCAAGGCTCTCGGCGCGCCATATCAGAAACGCGGCGCGTATACCGATGAAGCGATCGGGCTCTGGCGCGAGCTATGGCGCAATCCCACGCCGAACTTCACCGGCGAGTTCACGCAACTCTCGGGCATGCGATTTGGTCCGCGTCCCGCCGCGGGCAACATTCCCATCTGGATCGGCGGAATTAGCAAGCGCGCGTGCCGGCGCGCGGTCGAGCTCGGCGACGGATGGCATGGCACGCGAATGAAGCCGGAGGAAGTTGCCACCCGCCTGGGATGGATCAAGGAAATTGCCGCACGCAGCGGAAAATCGCTCGAAGGATTCGCCATCAGCCATCGCGTCTACATCGGATTCGCGGACAAATGGACGGAAACCGGTGGCTATGTGCAGGGGATCATGGCGCCGCCGCGCGAGCTCGCAGATTACCTGTCCCGTTTTGAGACACTCGGCGTCGGCGAAATCATGGTTACGCCAATCGGCGCGGACCGCGGCCTGGACAAATTCCTCGATCGCTTCGATTCCGAAGTGAAACCCCATGTGAACATCCGGTAGCATCGAGTCGTGCCATCATATAGATTATTTCGCATACTCGACACTACAGCCCGATAGAGACGATCCAATCCGAGCAGGGCTTACGGTGCGTCAAGGGGTCCGATGCACAATCAAAGCCGCGAGGGCACTCGAGGGCGCCGGCTGCCGTTTCTCGTGGTGGCTGTTATGCTCGCGTTTGCGGGATGGATCTATGCCGTCGGCGATCCCGCCAACCAGCGGCCGCAAGTACCCGCGCGATTTTCTCCAAAGGGGTCCTACGGAAGGCTGCCGCTGAGCTTCGAGGCCAATCGCGGGCAGACCGATCCTCAAGTCAGGTTTCTCTCGCGCGGCGGCGGCTATGCGATTTTTCTGACCGCGACCGATGCGGTGCTGAAACTCTGCGACGACTCGAGGCCCGCCTCACAGCAGGCCAAAGATTCCGACCGCGGCAGATTTTCGGCGCTACGAATCAGGCTGAGGGACGCTAATGCGACACCTGATATCAGCGGAATCAACGAGCTCGTCGGCAAGAATAACTACTTCATCGGACGCGACCCAAAAAAATGGCACACTGACATCCCAACCTTCGGCGGGGCACGCTTCGGCAACATCTATCCGGGAATAAATCTGGTCTATCGCGGCGCGCAGGGACGTTTGGAATATGACCTCGAGGTCAGCCCGCATGCCGACCCGTCGCGGATCAGGTTGGAAATCGCGGGCGCGGACAAGCTCGGAATCGACGCCGGACGGAACCTGGTCATCGGTACGGCCGCCGGGAACGTCATTCAACATGAGCCGTTAATCTACCAAACCATCGACGGCCAGCAGCGCGCAGTCTCCGGCGGATACGTGCTCGAAGACCCGCATACCGTGGCGTTCAAACTTGGCGCATACGACCCCACCCGGCCGCTCATCATAGATCCGTTGCTGACCTATGCCTCGTACCTGGGCGGGACCGGGGGTGACCTGGGAGCGTCGATCGCGGTGGATCAGAGCGACGGCTCAGCGTGGGTGACGGGTACCACGACTTCGGTCGATTTTCCGGTCACCTCCGATGTCCTGCAGTCAACTAATTTCGGGAATTCCGACATTTTCATGACCAAGGTGAGCCCCGACGGCAACAGGTTGATCTATTCGACCTATGCCGGAGGCGCGAGTTTCGACCAGGCGAGCGGCATCGCAGTCGACCCCTCCGGAGACGCCTTCGCGACCGGGCTGACGCTATCATCGGATTTTCCGGTCAGCCAGGGCGCCTTTCAGCAGCACCTCCAGGGCACGCAGGACGCCTTCGTGCTTGCGCTCGATTCGAGCGGAGGCCTCATCTACTCGACCTACCTCGGTACCAGTTCGGCGGCCACCCAAATCGCGGTCGGTTCGAACAGCGAGGCGGTCGTCGTTGGCACCACACGGTCGGCAAATTACCCAACCACGGCCGGGACTTTTCAAAGCCGCTATCCGGGCAGCATCACCTTTCCATTGGCGGGGTTCGTGACCGAGCTCAATGGACAGGGCACCGGGCTGACTTTTTCCACCTTTATGGGCATTAGCGATGGCGGTTGGCCGAATGCGGTCGCGCTCGACCCCTCGAACAACATTTACCTCAGCGGAGGTACTTCGACGGGTGTCAACTTCGACACCCAGAGCTGCGCGCCAGATTTGTGCGGATTTGTGGTCGAACTGAACAATACCGGTACAACTTTGGAATTTAGCGATAATTTTCCCTTCGCGACGCTTTACGGGATCGCCACCGATGGTGCCGGTGACGCGCATGTGGTCGGGACTCGGGGCGGACCGCTGTTGATCAACCTCGACTCGGAGGGCAACCCGACTTTTGTGATGCTGACTTTAGGCGGAAATCCGACGCGAATTGCGATCGGGCAATCCGGCAATATTTTCCTCGGCGGAGTTACCACCAGCACCTCGCTCGCAGTCACACCGGGCGCCTTTCAGTCGACCTATGGAGGTGGAGGAGACACATTCGTGTCAGTCCTCGATCCGAGCGGAGTCTTCAACCTCTACACTACCTATCTCGGCGGGAGCGGTCTGGACTCCCCGCAGGGCGTAGCGGTTGACCCGACCGAGAATGCCTACGTGATCGGCACCACCCAATCGATCGATTTCCCGGTCACCGCTGGAGTCTTCGAAGGGCAGTATCCTGGCGGTAACAACGGGCTAGCTTTCGTGGCGCGCCTCGTTCCGGTGTTGCAATCGCCCACTCCCACGATGACGGTGACGCCAACCCTGATCCCAACGCCGATCCAGACCTCACTGCTGCCACCGACCGCGACCGCGGTCCGCACCCCACTGCCGACCCGGTCAAGCAACGCGACGCCGATCCAGACCGCCATGGAAGTCGGCACCCCGACTCCATCGCAAACCGCGACGTCGGTTCGGACCGCGACACCGGCGGCGACAGCCACTACTACCGCGACGTTCACGGTGACACCGACTGCAACACCGACGCCGCTCGAATCGGTGAAGATCGCGCCGCCGGGAATCGGTTTTGCGAAGATCAAGCTCGGGAAGTCAAGCGCGAATCGAACCATTACCCTCACCAACCCTCGCACCAGGACCAATACCGGAACGGTGATGATAACCGGCGTAACGTTTCAATCGCAGATAAGTCAGTTGCCTGCCGAGGGCTTCGCGATTCAAAGCAAAAATACCACCTGCATCGCCGGCGCCTCGATCGAGGCCGGAAAGAGTTGCAGAGTTATGCTGAAATTCACGCCGCTAAAAGCCGGCCAGGCGATTGATGCGCTGATCATCACCGGCACTTTCGTTCAGAGCGGCGAGCCGGTGGCGCTGGTCGGCACCGGCAAATAGCGCTGCTCTCACTGCGCGAAGTCGGCGCTGACGTAATAGTCGCCGTCGGGCGCGTGTGCCACCGCGACGCCGGCCTTGGTGAAGGTGCTCGAGAGGATGTTCTTGCGGTTGGCCGCCGCGCTCATCCAGATCGACATGGTGTCGTCCGCGACGCGATCGGGGCGGGTCTTAAGCCTGCCTACATCTTCGCCGAGCTTCAGCGTTTTGACGCCCTGCGAGGTTATCCTCGTGACCGCATCGGCTTCGTCCGGCCCTCGGGTGCTCAAGAAGGTTTCGGAAACCATCTTATCGCTATGCTCTTGCGCGCTGCGCGTGAGGTCGGGTGACATCGCGAGGGGCGGCAAGCCGTTGGCCGTGCGCTGCTTGTTGAGCGCATCGAAAAGCTGTTGCGCGATCTCATTGCCGGCGAGCTGGGGGCCCTGGTCGGGAGATTGAACCGTAGGCGGCACCATCAGTCCGCCAGAAACCGGCGGCGGGTTTTTGCTGGCGCAAGCCGCGAAGACGACGGCGGTGAGAAACAGGAAAGCGCTGGAAAATCTCATAAGCGTAATGCGCGCCGGCAAGCGCTTGCCTCGCGGCGCGCTCCTTGGGGAAAGATGTCCTTAGAGTCCAGGGATGCTGAAGGTCTTGTAGAGGTTCAGCTCGCCGTAAACCCCTGGGCTTCCATATCCAAATTGCAGATCCGCGCCGATCTGATAGAGCCGGTTGTAAATCCCCACGATGGGACCACCTTGACCATCGATTCCATTGATGAAGCCGCCGCCGTAAACCGAGCCGCCCGCGCCGAGCAGCAGGATCCAGTCAGGCGTCTGCATCGCGACTACGCGCAAATCGATCTCGCTCGAGGTCACATCGTTCTGGAAGTTATGCACCGGTGCAATGAATACGTTGAACGGATGCGGGTCCCCGAGCATAAACCACATCGAAATGTCGGACTCCACCGTCCACGCATCGCTGTCGCCGACATCATGCCCGCCGAGAAACACGAAATTGAAACCCTGCAAGGGACTGAGGTCGAAGCCAAGCTGGAAACGTCCGAAGTTCAAACGATTTGCCGGCTGGTCCGAAGGCTCCAGTGGACTGGTCGAGTTTTTTTCGACCCATAGTTGGTATCCGGTGACGCGGCCGACGATGCCGAGTCCTTCGGTGATGCTCTGTTCGAGCTGGATACCCTCGTCGGTCAGGTAGTAATCCTGCGACGCCAGACCGCCGCCGAAGAGGGTAACGTCGAGATGCGGTTGGGCAGGGGTCGTCAGCCGCGCGATCTGATAGAGAGCGTTGAGGTTCTCCAAATTGTTCGTGTTGAGGAGGCTGAGAGTCCCCGCTGACGGCATGCCCGGCAAGATGGACGAGTCGCTCGGGGTCGCGCTGGTTGCAGCCAGAGGGGCATGGATATCGGCGCCAGTAGCGGCTGCAAGCGCAGAAGTTGAGGTGAACAATCCGCCGCAGAGCATTGCGGCTGAGGCTAATGTCGTCGTGGCGCCTCGTAGGTACCTGTTTGTCATGTAGTCGCTTTCCCTGGGAAGTTGGGTCCAGACCAGGATCTCCGAACCGAGCTAGCTCAATCTTGGGGAGTCCTGGAAGAGACTATTTGTTAACCGATTTTTCGAAGTTGTCGAGCGCCTTGTTAACCGCCTTGTTGGCCCGATTGGCGGAATTCTCTGCCCCGACTGCGGCATCCATCGCGTCCGCGGCCGCATGCTGCGCCTGATTGGCTGCGGTTTCAGCCTGATTGGCAGCGGCCTCCGCGGCGACTGCCGAATTTTCCGCCTTGGTCACCAGCGGAGTGATCGGCGCTGACGGCGGCGGAGTGATATGGGGCGGGGGGCCATTGAACGGCGGCGGCACCACCATCGGTGGAGGAGGTGGGGGCGTGACCCCGTGGACACAGGCGCCCGCGATGCCCGCATAAAGAGTCACGGCGGCAAAGGACATGGCGCCTATCGAGAGGACGCGACCGCATATTTTTGCTGCACTACTTCTCACCACGATTGCCTCCTTGGTGTTCTTCTTCGATGATGTGCTTTCGCGAACGCTTCTCATTTACCCTTCTGAATGTTTACAAAGCGCACGATTCCGCTGCTTACCAGGTCAACCGAGCTGCTGAGGGTATGCGAAGTTCCCTCTTGCCGGGTGGCCGACAGCAAATCCTCGATATCGATTACCGCGGCATAGGTGCGCGCGCGATTAATAATGACGCCCATCCCGCGACCGGTGTTCGGACTGGTATAGGCGGTCAGTCCGTTAGGCTCGTACGACATCCGCCAGGGCTTGCCTGACGGATCACTGGGCATTTCGGCCTGCACCCAATCCGGTATCGCAGGGATCCCGCTCCCCGAAGTGGTCGGAAGGCTGAGCGCGCCGAAGCCGCCGGCGCCGCCCGAAAGTTCGAAGCGATCCGCGACCAGCGCAATATGTTGGCCCGGCGGTATCGCGATCCCGGTAATCCCGTTTTGGAGGTTGGTCATCTCGCTGAGGGTCTGGATCTGCGCACCGGGAGTCGTCCACGTAGAAGCGGCGGAATCGAACGTCGCCCGGCTGAGGTCGAACAGAGCGATGTCCTCGACCACATCGTTCACGCAAGCGGAGGGGCTGCGAAAAGTACCGTAGGCGATTTGAGTCGTGGTGTCGTAGGCGCCGGAATCGGGAAGCGCATCGCGCTGGGTGGTGCCGCCGGTGATTTGTTTGCAGGTCCCGCCATTGTTGTCGAAAAACTCGGAGCCGTCCTGAAGGTCGAATGCCGCACCATCGCTGATCCTGAGGATCTGATAATCCGGCTTGGTGCTGGCGAAGGTCTTGAGATTTAGAATTTGATAATTGGGCGACAGGATAAGATGATCAATCGGGTCGTAGCCGAAGTTGCCCGAAATCACATCGTCAGCCGTCGAGATGATGGGCTGCGTTTTGAGCGGGGAGAGCTGCACCGGCAGGTAGCCCTTGCTGGTCGCGATGATCGCCTGGCCCAGACTATCGTCGATCGCGACGCCGCAGGTCGCGCACGATCCGCCGGTGAAGTGGATGAGCTTGGTGGCGCCGCTTTTAAATCCCGCAACCTTATTGTTGGGCGGCCTTATGATGTTGGGGCTGCCGAACGCGGTGGAGCAGATGGCGATCCCGGTCGCCGGGCTCGCGGCGCAGGAATTGGCGTATGCGGTCCCGAGCTTCACCGTCTTCGGCAGAACGCCCGAGGCAGATTCGATAACCTTCAGCACGGTACCCGATCGCAAAGAATTATCGGTGGAATAAGGGACGTAGAGGCTGACGTTGGTGCCGCTGACCAGCACTCCGGGCGCATTGGAGGTGGTCGAAGTAGTGGCGCCATCATCGGCGAAAGAAGGCACGCGGGTCAGGAACAAAGCCATGACCGCCGCGCAAATTGAAATTAACCTCCGATTCACGATTCCCCCATTTTCAACATCCACCAGGCGTTTTTAGCAAATTCATGGATGCAAACGAAGCTTTGTCAACCGCGTAAAAGTGACCTCGCTTGTTAAAAGATGCTTTAGAAGCGGTCAACTTTACCAACGGTATCAAAACGTCAATCTCGTTACAACAAACAAGCACGTCTGCATGTGATTGCCAGTAAAAAGAGCTTAAAACATCTGTAATCCTGGACTAATTCTATTGAGCAACAGTGCGAAATATCGTCAACTCGGTAGTGACGAAAACGTCGCGGTCCGGATTCGATATTTCGGGGCCTCATTCTGTCAACTATGCAGCGCGCTTCGGGTGATGCAGACCTTCCCTTAAGCCAGCGCACAATGTTGCTTCCGCGCCGTTTCATCGCTGATACAGGCGGACGTTATACTCTCCAAGATGCAGGGGTTTTTCCGCGCCGCAGGAGGGAACGCTTCTTGCTGACCTTGTGCCGCGCATGAAGCGCAGGTTAGCGCGCCAGTTTTAGGATTGAATGCCAAAACCGCCGTGTCCCCCCACGCGGCGTAGGTCGCTGTGTTCCCCCACACGGCGAAGGTCGGGATGAAGGTGTTGATGAACACCTTCATCCCGGCCACCCTCCAAAGCGCGAACGTTCCACATGAATGGTTGTTTACTCAGCGGCGCATTTCCTTCTCAGCGCCGATGCCAACCGGTTTGACAATTCAACTGAACCGTCTGTAACGTCTCACCTACACCGCCTGCATCGCTGCGACACATGAAATTTTGGAGGACGCCATGAACAAGAATTTCGAATTCAAACAGCTCCTGCGAGCCTTTCGCACGGGCATCATCGATGAAGCCACTTTCGAACTGGAAATGAAGTCGCTCGAGAACGGCGCCCATTCTTCAAATGGGAATGGCGCCGGTGCCTTCAAGGCTTTCGGCAAAAGCTACGGCACCGAGCGCGAGGCCGTCATGAAGTTCCTCGAGGCGGTCAGCGCGGCCGAGACCAACGGTGGCGATACGGTCCGCGCGTGGCTGGGAGTATGCACCACTGATTGCATCCGCGGCGGCCTCAAAATGGTGGCTGAGCGTGAGTCCTATCATGGGCGCGCGTTCACCCAGCGCCTCGCCGAACTCGGCGGCACGATGCCCGATCGCATGACCGACGAATTCAAAAAACAGCTCGCGCATCAGGGCGATCCGACCATCCCGGACCTCACGAAACTGAAGCGCGGCGCCGAGCGCTTTCCCAATCCGGAAGAGACCATTCGCCCGCTGTTCGAGTTTGCCGCCTCGCTCAAGGAAGACCTGCAGACCAAGGAGATGGTGCAGCTCTTCGCCGAGGACGAGCTCTCCACCTTGAAGTGGCAGAAGGCTGCGTGGGCCGCTCTGGGGCCCAAGAACATGGATGCGCAGGCGTCAGCGGCGGCGTAAGGGAATTTCTTCTAGAAATCGAAAAGGGCGGGATATCGATCCCGCCCTTTTTTCTTGTCCACTTCATCTTGGACCGTCGCTTGAGTCCAGGTAACGGCCCGGCCTTGCCATGATGCAGCATCATAAAACCGAATCGGCCATAGGCGCGCAGCGTCGCGTTGAAACAACAGTCCGCCGCTTCGAGGCCATCGGGCCGGTCGGTGAGCCAGGTGGCATCTTGCTCCATACCTAAAGGCTGCCAGATCTTCTCGGATAGCATTGTCGCCAGCGGTTGCCCGGTCACCCGATTGACCAGCATTCCGAGTTCCGCGGTATCAATGCTCCGATAGACCCACCTTCCTCCCGGCGCGTCCTCGCACGCAGTGCGCGTGAGCTCAGGCAGATAAATGGTGATGGGGGTGTCGAGGTTATCGATCTTGCGGTCGGTCAGCGCTAGCCCGACCAGCGTCGAGGTGAAGGACGGTCGCCGGAATTCATCACCTCGTGCAGCGCCTTGCGGATGACGATTTTCATTCGCCCCCGCCACGGGCGGATCAGTTTTTCGTGATAACCGTCGGATGCAGCCAGTGCGCGTCGTCGCGCTCGAGGTGATCGAGATTGTAGTTCAGCCCGCGCGATTCCTTGCGCATCGAGGCCGCGCGGACGATTAGCTCCGCGACATTCACCAGGTTGCGCAGCTCGATAAGGTCGGAATCGAGGAGGTAGTCCCAGTAGTAGCTGTGAATTTCCTCATTGAGCAGCGCGAGGCGGCGCTGCGCGCGCGCGAGGCGGCGATCGCTGCGTACAATACCGACGTAGTTCCACATCATGCGCCGGATCTCGTCCCAGCTCTGGGTGACCATCACGCGCTCCTCACTTTTGATGGCCCGCCCGGTTTCCCACTCGGCGAAGTCGGGCACCGTGCCGTCAGGCGAGTTCTCGATTTCATGATGTGCCGCGAGCGCGCCACGATGACCCATCACCGCCGCTTCGAGCAACGAGTTGGAGGCGAGGCGGTTGGCGCCATGTAGTCCCGTCATCGCCACTTCGCCGGCGGCATAGAGCCGCTCGATCGGAGTACGAGCGTTAAGGTCGGTCATCACGCCGCCGCACATGTAGTGCGCCGCAGGTACCACTGGAATCGGCTCCCGCGTCATATCAATGCCGAAGCTTTGGCAGCGCGCGTAAATGTTGGGGAATCGGTTGCGAATGAAATCCGCAGGCTTGTGGCTGAGATCGAGGTAAACGCAATCAAGGCCCAGTCGCTTCATCTCAGCGTCAATTGCGCGTGCGACGATATCGCGCGGCGCGAGCTCCGCCGCGGCATCATATTTTTTCATGAAGGGAGTGCCGTCGGGCAGGCGCAGAATCGCACCCTCGCCGCGTAGCGCCTCAGAGATCAGGAACGATTTCGCAGCCGGATGGTAGAGGCACGTCGGATGGAACTGGATGAACTCCATGTTGCCAATCGGCGCACCCGCCCGATACGCCATCGCGACGCCGTCACCCGACGCGATATCGGGATTGGTGGTGTAGAGGTAAACTTTGCCGGCACCCCCGGTCGCCAGCATCGTGGCGCGGGTGACGATTTTGTTGACCCGATTGGTGTCGCGATCGAGCGCATACACGCCCCAACATGATTTGGGTTTGCCGGTCGCGCGATCCTTCTTAATCAGCAGATTCACTGCGACATGATTCTCGAGCACGCGAATGTTTTCGCGCGCCGATGCCGCCTCGCCTAGCGCACGCATGATTTCGCGACCGGTGAGATCCTGTGCATGCAGCACCCGGCGATGGCTATGGCCGCCCTCGCGCCCGAGGTCATACTCGTCCTCGCCGCCCGCCTCGATCCGGCTGAATTGGGTGCCGAGCCGTATCAGCTCGCGCACCGCCGCGGGACCTTCGCGTACGATGGTCTCGACCGCAATCCGATCGCATAGACCCGCGCCGGCGTTGAGGGTGTCGTCGACGTGCGACTCGAACGAGTCTCTAACGCTCCAGACGCTGGCGATGCCGCCTTGCGCGTACGCGGTATTGGCCTCGGAGCTCGCGGCCTTGGTCAGCACGGTGACGGTGCCGACCTCGGAGGCCTGGAGGGCAAATATGAGACCGGCGATGCCGCCGCCAATCACCAGAAAATCCGACTCGAATCGCGAAGATTGTTTCATCGTCTCTACTGTCAGGTTACCTGATGTTGCACGCAGAATGCAGCACGCCCAGCGTTGGCAGTTTGCCCCCCATGCTCGATTGCCATAATGTCGAAGCAGGGCGGGGAAACGCATCTAGTCGCGACCGAGAGCGGGTTTTTCGCGTGGCGTGGACAACTCCCAACATTCTGACCTTAGGTAGAATCGCAACCGCGCCGTTGCTGGTGTACCTGCTGTTGCTCCCCGGCCCGACCGCGGCCGGACTCGCGGCCGCGATTTTCTTCCTCGCGACCATCACCGATTTCCTCGACGGATACATCGCGCGCAACTATGGCTCCGGCACCACCCTCGGCAAGTTCCTCGATCCGCTGGCCGACAAGGTCGTGGTTATCTCAGCGCTCATCATGCTGGCGGGTACGCCGCAACTGCCTCGCGTCCCAGCGTGGATGGTCGCGGTGCTGGTGATTCGCGAAATCATGGTGACCGGTCTGCGCGCAATCGCGGCGGCGGAAGGTGTGGTGATGGCAGCCGAGGAGCTGGGAAAATACAAAATGGTGCTGCAGTCCATCGCCATCCAGGGACTGTTGATGCGCTACACCTATTTTCACATCGATTTTTTCGCTGCCGGGATGTTCATTTTGTGGATTGCGATGGGCCTCAGCATCTGGTCGGGCATCGATTACTATGTTGGCGCGCTGCGCCTGCTGACGCCGGAGCCACAGGCGGTCACCCATAAACGCGCCGCGATGTGAAGCCGCGTCCTCAGCCTCGATTCCGCAAGGTAAGTTAGAAATCGATCGCGAGCGATGCTAGTGATGCATCCTTGCCGATGATTGATTCCCCCATTTTTGTTCTGTTGGATGCGGTCCCGCGATACTTGCAGCTTCGGCGGTCGCAGTATTGGGAGGCCGAACGGCTTGCCGCCTATCGCAAGGAGCGCCTCGCGCAGGTCTTTCGCGCCGCGATGAGGATTCCATTTTACGCGCGGCGGTTCGGCACCTTGCCATGGCCGTCGGAGCTGGGGCGCCTTCCGATTCTGAAACGGCCGGACCTCGCGGAGCTGAGCCTCTCCGTGCGCAGTCTCTATCCCACCGACAAGACCTACATCCACGCGCGATCGTCCGGCACGATTGGTCATGCGGTCGACGTTCTCTTCGACGGAAGTCATCAGCGCGGGCGCAATGCGGCCCGGCTGCGCTACCTGATCGAAAATGGATGGCTGCCGACGCATCGTACCGCATGGGCGCTGGGTCTCGTCACCGAGCCGCGCTCGCCCGATGGGGATCTGAGCCGCAGCCGGTACATCCTGCGATCGCAATTTCTGTCGCACACCGAGGACTTCGCGATCCAGCTTGCCTGGCTGCGCAAAATGAATCCGCACTTCATCTATACCTTGCCGTCCAACCTCGATGTGTTATTGGTTTTTCTCGACGGAGAGAATCCGCAACTGCCGGCGCTGCGCAAAGTCTTCACCGGCGGCGAGGTCCTTGACGACTACCTGCGCAAACGGACTCGAGAGGCACTCGGAGTCGAGATCGTCGATAACTATGGCATGACGGAGTTGTTTCCCGCATGGCAATGTCCGGAGGGCAGCTATCATGTGAACGCCGAGCATGTGATGCTCGAGTTGCTCGACGATGATGGCAGCCCGGTAAAGCCGGGGGAGCTGGGGCGAGTGGTGGCGACCACCCTTGAGAATTATCTGGCGCCGCTGATTCGCTACGATTTGAATGACTACGCGGTCGCCGTCGAGGGTAACTGCTCATGCGGCCGGACCCTCCCGCTCATCGGAAGGGTGGTGGGGCGCTCCATCAATCTATTTCGGCTGCCCAATGGCGAGTTGTTTCTGCCGTGGCGGCTCTACGACCATCTCAAAGGTTTGACCGAGGTCCGACAACTTCAGTTCGTGCAACGCGCGCTGGATCAGTTCGTTGTGCGATTCGTGCGCGACGCGCCGCTCGCACCCGAGACCGAAGCAAAAATCAAAAAGGACATCGAAGATAGCCTCGGCGGCCAGGTTAAGGTGAGCCTCGAGAGGGTCAGCGAGATCCCCCGCACCAAGCGTGGCAAGTACATGGCGGCGCTCTGCGAAATTGCTCTGCCGGAAGTGGGGCAGGGCTCTCCCTAGCGGGTGAAGCTGGCGCCGATGATCGCATCGAGGTCGTCGCATTGGCGATGCGAATCATATCTTTGCGCGTGCCGGAGAATCGCCCCTCGAACCGTCATCGGTTGATCGCTGCCGTCTTCGCGCCGAATCGAGAACACACCGTCATCATTGTATTTGATTGATGGCAGGTCGCCGGGCAGCTTCAGGCCGCGAGTCATCTCCTGACTGCGCGCCGATTCGTTCGCCATCGCCTCGAACAGTTGCGCACCAAGCGGTGAGAACTTTGCGAAGCGCCTGAGTTGCGAGACCGCAATCGCGAGCTGGATCGATATCGTGGTCACCTGATCCCGGACCGCATCGCGTCGCAGTCCCGAGGTTTCTTCGCTCTGATAGACGGCGTACCAGAATCGCCATACCGCCAGGTAAACATAGAGCCCGTGAAAAATTCCGTGCAGCGGCCGCAAATCGTCCCGGAATGGCGAATAGTATTGGTTGCTCATCATCAGGTTGTCGCCGTCGTCGCTAAAAAACCTGCCCCGCTCCTCGACAAAGAAAAAGCGATTGTGATGGAACTCGTGGATGAAGAAGTCCGCCATCAGGTAAGGATCATTCGCCACCGTAACTACGAAACAGCCCGGCAGATCGGAGTGGCTGATATTGCTGTAATCGCCAATGTCCGACGGCTTCAGCGCGACCAACCTTATAAGTTCACGGAAATGATTGAAGGTTGCCGGGCAAAGCCGATGAACGAGCTCCAAAGCCCTCGTCGTAAGGTCGACTCGTTCCGACTGAAACGCAGGTAGCATTAGACGAAGGGGCTCTCCGACCTGCAATCCGAGGAGATTGAATGCTTCCGGTTGCAACCTGAGCGAGTAGCTATCGGCGACGGCCACCGCTGATTCGCGAATCGTTAGCGAATCGATCGATGACGCGGCCAGCGGAAGGTGTAGCGTTCGGCCGTTTCGAAGCACATCCAAATGACCGTCTATGAGCGCGTGGATTTGAAGTTTGCCCTCCCCTGCGATCACGAAGCGGGTGGACGGTATAGCGAACGGTAAAGCCACTTCGAGTGGAGTGACAAAAGTCTGGTTTGCAGCGGCCACGATGCCGAGCGCAAGAACGAATCGTTTGAAATCGTCGAGATGAGCCTTCAGCGCGGATTTCGCATCGATTGCCCCGCGTGTGCGCGCGACCGACTCCGCCAGCGCGGAAAGAGGGGCGGGGGCGAGGCAGTTGCCGACGAATTCATATCCCAGCCGCACCCAGAAATACGCGGTAGGATCGCGCCATATGGTAGTGAATGCCTCAGGGTCCGCGGCGGCGACTCGTTGGTAGAGTTCGAGGAATTCGGCTTCGGCCCCATCCAGAGGGCGGTTGCGTTCCAGCGCCTGATGGATCGCGATCAAGGCGGACGCGGTTTTTTCGTACCGCGCATGGTAAAGCCCCTCGTCGTGCCACAGAATATCTGCCGCAGTCACAGCAGTTGCTCGCTATCGAGCCGCGATGAAAGCAGCGGACCGAACTAATCCCTGCTGGGAGCGCTCTTGGGTCCGGCCGCAAGGAACCGGGTTCCCCACCGAGGCGGGGCGGTTTTCGAGCCTGACGCGGCGAATCTTGTCGGCCATAGCCGCGGCGCCGTCTTGAGGCCTGAAGAGATAAACCGGATGGGCCATTGAAGGTTAGTCTCGAGGTTTTCGAGACTGGCTCCTTCCAATTCGCGCACCATCGAGGAGACCTCGCTCGCTGGGTCATTGGCGAGCCGTTGCAGCTCGATCTTGGGTGATTTCCGTTCCATCTCCATCCTCCGGGGCCAAAAGCGCGTTGGCGTGGAATACAGGCTCGCCATGATTATGTCAATGTCCGGCGCCAGGCCGTCGACTTTGGGGGCGATAGCATCTATCGACCCGCTTGTGCTACCGCATCGCGGAGGAGTGACCAGAAACGCACTATGACGACCGAGCAGACGATCAATGAGGCCGCGAAGAAAACCGTGCTGGAAAAGAAGGCCAAGCCTTCGGTTAGCGAGCAGCCGGCAAAGTCTGACCGTAAGCCATTTACGCTCGCGATAGATATTGGTGGTACCGGAATCAAGGCGGAGAAGCTCGACGCCACTGGGCGGCCGGTTACGGAACGCAGCAAAATCGCCACCCCGAAAAATGCCACCCCGAAGAAAATCATCAAAATCGTCGCGGGGTTTGCCGAGCAGCATGGGAGCTTCGACCGCGTCTCGGTCGGTTTTCCCGGGGTGGTCAAGGAAGGCGTCGTGTACACCGCGCCCAACCTGGGCAAGGGATGGAACAACTACCCGCTTGAGAAGGAAGTTGCGAAGAAGCTCCGCAAACCGGTGCGGATGGCCAACGATGCGGATATCCAGGGGCTCGGATGCGTGAGCGGGCATGGTGTTGAACTGGTGATTACCTTGGGGACCGGTGTTGGTTCAGTCATCTTTGTCGATGGCAAGCGGATTCACCTGGAGCTGGGGCATCATCCTTTCCACAAGGGTAAGACCTATGAGGATGAGCTGGGGAATCGCGCGCTCGCAAAAAAAGGCAAGAAGAAATGGATCAAGCTCGTGATGGAGGCTATCGACGATCTGCAGCGAGCCTTCAACTATGATCGGCTATATATCGGCGGCGGCAACGCGAGGCTTCTCGATGGCAAATTTCCACCCAATGTGAAGCTCGTGAGCAATATGGAGGGCCTGCTCGGCGGTATCAAATTATGGGCTCCGCCGGCGAAGTGACGCGGCGGATTGCCCTTCTTTCTTCGACGCCCTCGAATATTAACTGTCTCGCCGGCAGCTCTATCGTCGTCCGAGCCGCATATAACCTCGGCTGATTGCGCCACTCGACTGCTCGTCTAGCTATCGCAAATCGCGGTTGGTGTAGCCCAGTATCGAGCGCGCGATGATCAGGCGCTGGATTTCGCCGGCCCCTTCGTAGATGTCGAAAATACGGCCGTCGCGGAAGCATCGATCGAGTAGATGGTCTTCCGAGAGTGCTTCCGGGCCGAGCAGTTCGATGCATCCCTGGGTGATTTTCCTCGCCGCCTTGCCGCCGGCCGCCTTGGCGATCGAGGCCTCAACCTTGGGTGGAACGTTTTGCTGCTCGAGCCACTTGGAACGCATCACGGTGAGTAGTGCGGCCTCGTGCATCGCTTCCATCCGGATGAACTTATCGACAGTTGCCGAGCGGCTTCGCGCGCCCGGACGGTAATCGATTTCGATGCCGCGCTCAACGAGTTTCTCGCGAGTGAAGTCGAGCGCGGCGCGAGCTACACCTAGCGCCGTCGCCGCCACCATCGGGCGCGAGTCGTTGAATACCGACATGGTAGACTTGAAGTCGCCCTTGATGTGATTGAATTCCGGAATACGGCAATTCTCAAACAGCAGATTGCAGGTGTCATGCGACCGGATACCCAGCTTCTTGAGCTGCGGACCGATGGTGAAGCCGGGAGTTCCTTTCTCGACCACGAAGGTTGTCACTCCGCGAGTCCCATCGGGCGCGATGAATCGCGAAAAGACCATCGCCGCGTTGGCCGACTGAGCTTGCGAGATGAAGATTTTCTCTCCGTTGAGCACCCATTCATCGGTTTCACGATCGAAGGTCGCGGTGGTCTTGATGTTAGCGGGATCCGACCCGGCGCCAGGCTCGGTGATAGCTATCGAAATGGTATAGTCCTTCCACTTTTCGATTTGATCTGGAGAAGCAACCGTCTCCAAAACGGTGTTGCCGAGTCCCCATTTGCTGCGATGAAGTGCCAATCCTCCCCACGAACTTTCCAGCATCACCAGTGAATGAAGGATTCTGGCGCCGCTGCTTCCGCTGACTCCTTCTTCGGCGAGCTGGACCATGCTGGGATGATTGGCCGCCTCGGGAAACTGCTTCGGCGGAAGTTCATCTTCATGCTTGTCGTAGTACTCCGCGTATTTTCGTCCGATCAGGGCTTGTTCGTGAGCGGCCGCGAGGACTTTCCTGTCTGCCGGGGTAAGCTCAAAGTCTATCATCGTAAGTTCCTCGGTAGGTTCCTTGTTGTGATGGCTGCTAAGGTGCTGAAGCTAGACGCCTACTGCGCCTTCCAAAACTGATACGGTGCGTGTATCGCGATACCACATCTCAACCGGGTTATCGCGGAGATAGCCGTGGCCGCCCAGCATCTGAACGCCTTCATCCGCAATCCACATGGCCTGTTCGCCCGCATAGCTGTATGCCAACTGCGACTGTTTGGTAGCATCGCCGCCTTGCTCGAGAATCGAAGCCGCCTTCCACGTCATCCATCGCATCGCGTCGGTTTCAATTCGCATGTCAGCGAGCCGAAATGCGATGACCTGTTTCTGCGCGAGCGGCGCGCCGTGGACGACTCGCTCCTTAAGGTAAGGGATGACGAATTCCATGACCCCGCGGCTGATACCGGTCATGACCGCGGCGAGCGCGGTCCGCCCCGAATCGACGATGCGCTGTACGTCACATCCCGCCGACTCACCGAGCCTCGCGGTGGAGTTTAAGTCGACATCTTTGAAACTCACAGTCGCGGTTTCCAGCGCGCGCAGGCCTATGTTGAGGTTCTTTTCACCGATGGTCAGACCCTTGGTGGCGCGTTCCACAATGAACGCTTCGAGTTTCCCCTCGCATTGAGCGGCTACGAGAAAGTGGGTGCATTGTCCCGCCAGCGGAACCAGCCCTTTGACCCCGTTCAGGCGGTATCCATCGCGCGTGCGGGTGGCGGTAGTGCGAATCGCGGAAACATCGAACGCGAATTCGGGCTCCATGATCGCGACAGCCGCGCAGCGATATTTATTGCCGGCAAAGAGCGGTAGCAGCTGTTCCCTCTGCACGGGCGAGCCGTGCGCGGTCACAGCACTGAGAAACCCGATCGGCGCCGCGGCGGCAATCGCAAAGGCCGCGTCAGCCACGGCCAATTCTTCCAAGAGAATCGCATTCAAGGTTGCCGATGAAGTGCCGGCGTCCGGGTCGGCTTGCGCCTGGACGATTCCGGTCGCCCAGATTTCCTCGAGAATCGATTCCGGGATTGACTCGCGGTCATCAGCGTCGCGCGCGGCAGGGCGTAGGGTGGAGCTCGCGAGCTCCTGCACCATCGACTGCGCGAGCCTCTGTTCTTCGGTCAGTTCAAAAGAGATCAAGATTCAGGTCCTCCATGGGGGAGTTGCAGCAAATTGGCTTCGAAGCAGGCTTGACATTTCGCGGGCGTCGGTTCAGGATTCAATGGTTGAACCAATGGAGCATATGATAGAGATCAATGTCAAGCGCAAAGAAATCGCGCGCCTCGCGATGATTCGTCGCCGCAAGCTCCGCGCCCCAGCGCGGACCCCCGGGCAGGTGGAATTCCGGCCCATCAAAACCCCGCGGGCATTCGAGGAGATCGCGGAGCAGATTCGCATGGAGCTTTCCAAGCGGCGCCTCCGGCCCGGAGACCGGCTTCCGGCGGAGCGCACTCTGGCCGAACAATTCGGGGTTTCGCGCAACACCTTGCGCGAGGCGCTTCGAGCGCTGGAAAACTCCGGCTTGCTACGTCTGCAAAAGGGCGCGAGCGGCGGCGCTTTCGTGCGCGAGAGCACCGGCGACGCGATTGTTACCGGCCTGCGTGATATGTTTCATCTCGGCGCGATCGCGCCTGAGCATCTGACCGAGGCGCGGGTGTTGATCGAATCGATCGCGGTGCGCTCGGCGTGTGAACGCGCGACCGCGGGGGACATCGCGGCTCTCAAAACCAATATCGCGTCGGCCGAGCGAGCGGCCCGCGAGAAAATTAATTTTTACGCGCAAGCGGCTATTCATCTCGATTTCCATCGCATCATCGCGCGCGCCACGAAAAATCCGGTGATGGTCATCGTAATGGAAGCGCTGATTGACGTGATGCAGCACTTCATTCAAGCCATCGGGCAGCAGCGCAATCCGTGGGTGCTGCCTTCGCGCCGGCGCTTCATCAGGCATTTCGAGGCGCGCGAGAGTGACGCCGCGGTGGCCGAGATGGAGCAGCACCTGGAGCGCCTTAATCGCCACTACCTGTCGCTGATGAGAGAGAAGGATCGCGCCGAGGCCGCTAATGGATAACGAGATCCTTGCGGGAGTGCGCGTCCTCGATTTCACCACTATCGTATCGGGACCGTATTGCACCCGCCTGCTCGCCGACCTGGGCGCCGAGGTCATCAAGGTCGAGCCGCCGGAGGGCGATTTCATTCGCGTCCAGCCGCCACTCCGAGTGGGCAAGAGCGCTTACTTCGCTTCGCTGAATTGCGGGAAGAAAAGTCTCGCCGTCGATCTCCGCCAACCGGAAGCCTCCGAGCTGATGCGCGAGCTGGCGGCGAAATGCGACGTGGTGGTGGAGAACTCCCGCCCGGGTGTGATGAAACGCCTCGGGCTCGATTACGCGCGGCTGGAGGGCGGCACTCCGCGACTGGTTTACTGCTCGATTTCAGGCTTCGGGCAAACCGGGCCGTGGGCGACACGCAGCGCCTACGCGCCGATGCTCCACGCGGCCAGCGGTTTCGACCTGGTCAACCTGTCGCATCAGAACGGCCTGGAACGCCCGCTCAACACCGGCATCATGGTGGGCGACGTGCTCGGTGGGACCTATGCTTTCGGCGCGATTCAAACCGCGCTGCTCGCGCGCGAGCGCACTGGGCGCGGCGATTATATCGACCTCGCGATGATGGACGGCGTGCTCGGCATGCTGACCTACGACTTTCAGGAAGCGCAATTTCCGCAGCCGAAGAAGGCCAATATCTTTCAGCCGACGCGCGCTAAAGATGGTTTCATCATGATTGCGGCGGTGAAGCCGAATAATTTCGCGGCCCTATGGCGCGCGATCGGCCATCTCGAATACGCGACCGACCCGCGCTTCGCGACTGGTAAAGGGCGCGCGCAAAATTGGGCGACGATGATGTCGCTCCTCGATGACTGGGCTGCCGACAAGAGCGCCGCCGAGTGCGAGGCTGTCTTGACGAAAGGCGACGTGCCTTGTTCGCGGTACTACACGGTGCGGGAAACGCTGGCGCAGGAGCATCTTGCCGAGCGCGGAAGCTACCAGGTGATCGATGATGGGGCCGGGCCGCTGAAGGTGCCTAACCCCGCGTTCAAATTCGGGCGCGGCGCGGCGCGCGCGCGAAACTATGTGCCCGCGCTGGGGGCCGACAACGCGAGTGTACTTTCCAGCGTTTTGGGGTATTCAAAAGATCGCATCGCGGCGCTCTACGAGAAACGAATTCTTCACGGCGACGGAGGACCAGCCAATGGGTGAAATTCTCGCAGTTGGAATTACTCACTATCCGCCGCTCGCCGGGCGCGACGAGTCGATGGCCTTCATTCTGAAACGGATGTTGGAAAATCCGAACCTGCCGGAGCAATGGCGGCAGGTAGAAAACTGGCCCGCAGCGATGCGCAAGGAGTGGAGCACCGACGAAGGCGCCGCCGCGGCGCGTAGTCATCGTGAGCGACTGCTACAGGCGCTGCGCAGGACGCGCGCACAGATCGACGACTTCCATCCTGACTTCATCGTGGTGTGGGGCGACGATCAGTACGAAAATTTTCGCGAGGATGTAATTCCGCCGTATTGCATTTATGCCCACGAATCTTTCGAGTTTGGACCCGGCTCGATGCCGAACAATATCTGGAACGAGCCCTCAGACCGAAAGTTTCACTCCCTCGGTAATGTTGCCGCCGCGAAGTATCTTGCGAGCGGCCTGATCGATGCGGGATTCGATACCGCTTACTCCTACAAGCCGCTGCATCATCCCTTAGGCCATGCCTTTGCTAACGCGGTGTTGTACCTGGATTACGATCGCAAAGGATTTCTCCATCCGCTGATTCCATTCGCGATAAATTGCTACGGGCGCAAGGTGATCGCGCAGCGCGGCGGGTTCCCTATCTTTATTGATCCGCCTACCGAGGCCCAACTCGATCCGCCGGCGCCTACCCCGCGGCGACTCTTCGACCTCGGCGCGGCCACCGCTCGGATCTTTGCCGCGAGTCCGTGGCGAGTGGCATTGCTTGCCTCCTCGGGATGGTCGCACGCGTTTCTCACTGAAAAGAACTTCTACCTCTATCCGGACACGCCCGCGGACCGGACTTTGTACGATGCCTTGCGCGCGGGCAACTACGAGGCATGGCGCAACTATCCGGCGTCGGCCGTCGAGGCGAGCGGCCAGCAGGAAATCCTCAACTGGATGTGCCTCGCGGGAGCGCTCTCCGAGTTGCGCCGCAAACCGGCGAAAACCGAATTCATCGAGACCTGGATTTTCAATTCCTCGAAATGTTTTCTGACGGCGCCGCCGCGCTAACCGGATTTCGCGGAGAGCAGAAATGAGACTTAGCGGAAAAGTAGCGCTGGTGACCGGCACCAGCGCCAACATTGGCGGTGGAATCGCCGAGGGCCTCGCTGCCGAGGGCGCCGCGATAGTATGTGTCGACTCGCGGCCGGAAAATGCCCAAGATTGCGCGCGCTACCTCAATAGCATCGGCGCCCGCGCCAGTGCCGTGACGTGCGACGTGACCGAGGAGCGTCAGGTGATCGGCGCGGTTGGTGCGGCGCGGGAAGCGTTCGGCGGCATCGACATTCTGATCAACTGCGCTGCCATCTTTAATAAGAAGGGCGTCCTCGATATGCCGCTGGATGAATGGCAGCGGCAGCTCGCGATCATTCTCGGCGGCACTTTTCTGTTCACCAAGCATGTCGCGAAGCTGATGATCGATCAGGGTCGCCAGGGCAGCATCATCAATATCATCTCCACCGCCGGTCATCAGGGCGAACCTAATAACATCGCTTACTGCACCGGCAAGAGTGGCCTTTTGAACTTCACCCGTTCGGCCGCCATGGAGCTGATCGGGCACGGTATCCGCGTGAATAGTCTGACCCCCACCGCGACCGACCCGGCGGAATCATTGGACCGCGCCGCGCGATGGGGGCGCAAAGCGCCCAACGCCGATCTGGCCAATCGGCTCAGGCAGGCTTTCGATCCGTTTCGCAATCGCGTAGCGATGCAGAAGTTGCCGGGTCCTAGTGACTATGGAAAAGCTGCCGCATTTCTCGCTTCCGATGATGCCGCGATGATTACTGGTGTCGATCTGCGCGTCGACGCGGGCGCGATCGCTCAATACTGGGCATGGGACCCAACCTCGAAGTCTAACTAGCGGAACTGCCTGCCTCAACAGGGAAACCATCATGAATAAAGTGACCGAGAGCTACATCATCGAAGATCAAAAAGCGGGACTGTTTAAGGTGAATCGCCGCGCCTTTACCGATCCCGCGTGCCTCGAAGATGAACGGCGGCGCATCTTCGACAAGTGCTGGATCTATGTCGGCCACGAATCTGAAGTTCCGCACGCCGGAGACTATCAGTCGCGCAACGTCGCGGGTCGTCCGCTGATTCTGGTGCGCGGTGATGACAGCAAGATAAGAGTGCTCTTTAACACCTGCACTCATCGCGGCACCATGGTTTGCCGCCAGAAATCCGGGAACGCGAAGACCTTCCAGTGTCCCTATCATGCATGGACCTTTAACTCGCGGGGCGATCTGATTGGAGTGCCGGGCGAGGACTCCTATAGCGATGGGTTCAAGCGCGAAGACATGGCTCTGGTTGCGCCTCCGCAGGTGGATAACTATCGAGGATTCATCTTCGCCTGCTTCGATCGCAACGCGCAGAGCCTCTATAACTACCTAGCGGGCGCGCGCGAATACCTCGACCTGGTTGCTGATCAGTCCGAGCTGGGAATGAAGATCGTCGCCGGCCAACAATCCTATAGCGCTCGTGCTAACTGGAAGCTACTGGTCGAAAATAGCTATGACGGCTATCACGGGTTACCGACGCATCAGCGTTATTTCAGCTTTCTTGCCGACATAGGTATCAATTTCAAGGATCGCGACATGTCTGCTCCGCCGATACAGAAGGTGGCCGATCTCGGCAATGGTCATGCGGTGCTCGAATATCAGAGTGCGTGGGGACGCCCAATCGCCCATTGGGTACCCCCATTCGGTGAGAATACCAAACCGCATTTTGAGGAGGTGCGGCGTCGCTTCGACGAACGCTTCGGCCCCGAGCGCTCGCGACGAATTTGCGAGACCAGCCGCAACCTCGGAATCTTCCCCAATCTGGTGATCAACGACATCATGGCGATAACCGTGCGGACTTTCTTTCCGGTCTCGCCCGATTATATGGAAGTTAACGCGTGGGCGCTCGCGCCGATTGAAGAAAGCGCCGAGGACTCTGCCCTGCGGCTCGACAATTTCCTGACCTTCCTCGGACCAGGGGGGTTTGCAACTCCCGATGACGTCGAGATGCTGGAGTCCTGTCAGCGGGGCTTTGCTAACCGGGAGGTAGGATGGTCCGATATCTCACGCGGTATGAAACGCGACCAGCCGGCGCTCACCGATGAAATGCAGATGCGCGCGTTCTGGCGCCGATGGAACGATTTGATGACTGAGCCTCAAATTCGCCGCGCCAGGAAAGTCGCGTGAGTACGAACGAACTTCCCAGCCGGACCGAAGTGGAGGACTTCCTTTATAAGGAAGCCGCGCTGCTTGACGAATGGCGCCTCGAAGAATGGCTCGAACTGCTTACTGAAGACGCTGTCTATCAGATTCCGCCGACCGATGTTCCCGAGGGCGACTCAAGGAATACGCTGTTCATTGTCGCCGACGATGCGATCCGGATCAGATCGCGCGTGAAACAACTGCTAAGCAAGTTCGCATGGGCGGAGAACCCTCACTCGCGCACGCGCCGAATGATAGCGAACGTGCGAGTGCTCGGCGCCGAGGGAGACAACATTCTCGTGAGCGCTAATTTCGCGGTGCATCGGATGCGCTATGAGTCGGTTGATACCTACATCGGCCACTACGACCTCAAGTTGGTTCGTGACGGCAAGCTTCTGAAGATACGGGAACGGAGAGTTATCCTCGACAACGAGGCGCTTCGCCCTCACGGAAAGATTAGCTTCATCCTTTAGCAACAGACGGAGCGCGCATGGACGTCATCGACATGCACAACCACTTCATCGCGCCCGAGGTCATCGATCATCTGGCGCGCGATGGCGGGCACTACGCTACACGGATAGTGGAGCGCGAGGGGCGCCGCTTTTTCCTGATCCGGGAAAAGGCGCTGCGCCCGATCGACGGTCCCATCTCGAACGCTGAGGCGCGGATCGACGACATGGATCGTGAGGGCATCGCGAAGCAGGCGGTGTCCTGCGTTCCGTTCCTGATGTATCCGGATGTGGACACTGCGTCGGGGCTAGCTATCGCTCAGGTGAACAATGACGCGATGGCAGCCCTCGCGGCGAAGGACTCCGCGCACTTTGTGCCGTTGGCGTCAGTACCGATGCAGAATCCGGCGGCGGCCGCAAAAGAATTGGAGCGCGCCTCCGCGCTGGGACTTCGCGGAGTAGAAATTCCACCCAAAGTCATCGAGCGCCAGCTGGATGAATCGGATTTCGAAGTCTTCTGGGCAACGGCCGAGGCGCTGAGGATGGTGGTCTGCATCCACCCCTTTGAGGCTGCGCCGACCGGAGCCCTCGCACGTTATTTCCTGGGAAATCTCGTCGGTAACTTATATGACACTGGTCTTGCGGCGGCGCTTTTGATCTATGGCGGCGTGCTGGAGCGCCACCCAAAACTGCGCGTCGTCTTATATCATGCTGGCGGAGCGCTCTCGGCGCTCGTAGGACGCCTCGATATGGGATATCGTCTGGTGCCGGAGTGCCGCAGCGCGATTCCGCGTCCGCCCTCGACCTACGTGTCGCAATTCCACTTTGACATCATTGCGCACAACCGCGAGATGCTAAGTCATTTGGTCAAGACCTATGGCGCCGATAGTTTCGTGATCGGTACCGACTATCCCCTGCCCGCGGGCCTTGCGCATCCGGTTCAGGAGGTCAAGGCGCTGGGGCTGAACCCGCGCGACCAAGAAAAGATCCTCGGTTTGAACGCGCGAGAGTTACTGAATGGATAAAAATCGCGTGGCCAATTCCTCGAGCGTTTGCTGGTAGCTCTCTCGTGTGTCGCAGGCCGCAATTGCGAGACGACAAAGCAATCAAGCCACTCCTTTGCGCGGCAATTTTGGCTTCCGAAGAATCGATCTGCGACGCTCGTGAGGGGTAGCGGAAGATAGGTCGTGAATTTGACCGGGCCGCCGCGACGGACAATGCTATAAGAGTATGACACCTGCGCGTTGGGAGGGGTGGCCGAGTGGTTGAAGGCACCGGTCTTGAAAACCGGCAGGGATGAAAGTCCCTCGTGGGTTCAAATCCCACCCCCTCCGCCGAATGGCGGCATTTGTAAATCATAGGATCGACCCAATCATAGACGTCCCGCCGCCCAAATCACACGGCCGATGATGTGTAGACTGTCACCGGAGACGACCGACGGTTGGTACGCGGGATTATCACTGATGATGTTAAAGGCACCATCGGGGCGTCGTTGGATCCGCTTCACTGCCAGCTCATCATCGCGTCGGACGACGTACATCCCATCATGGCGGAAGCGGGGCTCACTCAGATCCACCAACAGTAGATCGGAGTCTTCTAAAGTGGGGGCCATAGAGTCACCGATCGCCTCAATTAGTAGCAGGTTCCGCGGCTCGACATTGAGCCGTGATTCGACCCATTCTTTCTTAAATGCAAGATAGTCAACTATCTGTTCACTTCGTAACACCTCGCGTCCGAGACCGGGGCTTTTGAGATTGTAACCACCGAAATAGGCGAAGCCGTTTAGCTCGACGTTTTGAACACTCGATCGTTTAAGGGCAACCGCTTCGTGTCCGGTCGCGAGCCATTCAACCGAAACCTTGGCGGCGTTTGCCAGCGCCACCAAATTCGCCACGCTTGGCTGGCCCCGCCCAGAAAGCCATTTGTAAATGGCATTGTCGGATACGCCAATAACACGCGCCAATTGGGCTACTGAGGCAAATTTCCGGAGGATCTGATCCAGCCGGGCCTGGAGGGTTTGACTGTCGAGTGTGTCTCCCACTGTAGTTGACAACCTCCTTCAGTTGTGAAATATGTCCATTAAGCATGGGTACCATCGATAACGCAAGGCGCCGCCAGTCGAAAGCCTCCGTCGCACAGTTTTCAAGGGTCCGGCCGCCGCAAACGGAAAGCCCGCCAGTTTCAAGTGCGACTCTTCTCGAGGCTGCGGCGGTCGAGTTCTGCACGTCGAGGCGCGAGGTTGGCGCCGAGGGTCGCACCGCCGGGCTGATCTGCGGGGACTTCGTGCAGGTGGCTTTTGAATGTCCCTCGATAACGTTTGACGTAGGTGCCAGTGCGAGAAACTTACCGTGCATGCCTGCCCCCAAGGATCCTTCGAGAGGTCCGAAACCCACCTCCAACCTGGAAGCGGCCGCGCCCGCGCCGATATTCATGCTGACTGCGAGCGAGAGTTTTCCCGATTGCTTGCTCCCAGCTGCCCGCGAACCCAGCTCGCGTCTCACCCAGGTTCCTTCCCCGACCATGTCCGCGATTTCGTGCCACGTGAAATTCGCAACCCTGAAGCGCCATCATCGCAGACCGCCTCCGTCTCCTACTTTAGTAAACAGAGCCCGTAATTGGTAGGTATCCTTGGGAGAAGATGTAGATGGAATCGGTAGTTCGAGTCAGAAAAACCACCGTCACCGCCGAGCGTTGGGTCAAGTGCGTGTTCTGCCGCGAACCGATAGCCCTGGTCGATGCAATGCTGAGGGCGGGCGTGTGCAGACTGTGTGTTTCCGAGATCGAGGAGTTCGGCTGGCGCACCGTTTACGATCGCGAGCAGAACATCGGTCAAATACCGGCCAATCTGCGCGCCGCCTACAAGTTATGAATACCGCCTTACGGTTTTCTGCGGACGAAGTGAGGGCGGCTCGCGGATCGGCGCCGGCGCCGAGTTCTCCGCGACCGCGTCGCAGGCTCGACCCGAATGCACCGGCGGTGGAGAACATCGCACGCGTGATCGGTGCGGGGGCCACCGCCCGGCTCATTTCTACTTTTGGAGGAGGGCGGGTCTATATCGCGAAAAATCCTGGCCCGGCAGACCCGCTGACGCGAGTCATCGGGGGCGAGGCGGCCGGGATGCTGGGTGCGATTTTCGGTGGCGAGCGGCTCTGGTTTCCGAATGATGCGGGCCATCTGACGCGGCGGCGGATTTCGCTGCTGCGGCGGCGGGGCTCGAGCGTTTCCCGGATCGCGCGCGAACTAAGCCTGAGCGAACGATATGTCTACAAAGTGTTGGCACAGCTGCGTGACAGCGAAGGCCAGCGGGCGGGCGGGGGCGGAAGCTGATGGCGCCGCCCGGCAAGACGGTTTACCCGGCCTTGTTCACGCGGGCGGTGACCCGCGTGCTCGCGAACGAAGACCATCGTTTGCGGCCCGCCGGCGATCCGCGCGGGCAGACCAAATTCGGGATTTCGCACCGCGACTATCCGGGGCTCGATCTCGCCAAACTCAAGCGGGACAGGGCGATCGCGATTTACTTCCGGGATTTCTGGAAGGCCGGCCGCTACGGGGATTTGCCTCCCGCGATCGCGATCAAGTTGTTCGACCTGTCGGTCAACCTGGGCGCGGCGCATGCGACACGCTGTCTTCAGCGGGCGCTGCGCGCGTGCGGGAGCACGGTGCGGGAGGATGCCGCGATCGGGAACGGAACGGTCGCGGCGGCGAAGCGGGTGCGCGGCGGCGCGCTGCTGGCGGCGCTGCGCTCGGAGGCGGCTGGCCACTATCGGTCGGCGGCGGAAAGGATCGTTGGTTGGGATGCGAGCTGCGCAGTGATTGCTTTGGATGGATGGCTCAGCCGAGCGTATCAGTAAGGCGCGCGACCCTAAATGAAGTGAGAAGGCCGGGAATAGTTTTCAACGAAAGTAGAAAAATGCGGCGACCATGCCCCACAACTATTGGAGGAAGGGAAAATGGATAGTCTGGTAACGCTCAATTTTGTCGGCTACGCGGCGGTACTCGCCGGCGGACTGGTGCTCGGAACGCTGTTCGGACGCAGCATCGTTTCGGACCTCGGCGGAATCGTGCATGCGCTCGAGGCGCGGGTGGTGGCGCTGGAAACCACCCTTCATTTGACTGGCTCGACCGCGGCGGCGACGACTGATGCGACCACCGCGGCGATCAAATCGCACGCCGAAGCGACCGAGAAACTGGCGACGGCGGTTGAAACGCATGCGGCGGCGACCAAGACGGCGGCAACCGGGAAAGCGGCTTAGAGAGCATTAATCTATGCCGCTAATCGGAGTGCTTCTAACCCGCTATTGGAAACCGCTGGCGCTGGCGGTGCTGATCGCGGCGGCGTTCGCGTATCGCGCGATCCTGATTCATGAGCGCGACCGTGCGCGGGCGCAGCTCGCCGAACTCACCGCGGAGGCGGCGGCCCTGCGCGCCAGCAACCAGGCCTTGGGTGCGATGATCGATCGTCAGAACGAGGCGGTCGCCGGACTCAAGGCCCGAGCCGATGCGGCCGAGAACGCGATGACGGCGAGCGAAGATGGCGCAGCGCGCGCGGGCAATGCGGCGGCGGGCGCGGCGGAACAGCAGGGTCAGGCTTTGATTACCGCGCCAATCGACGCCAACACGGGATGCGAAGGCGCAATTCGATGGGGCAACACGCAGGCGGGAGCGCTGTCATCGTGGTGAAAGAAATTTTCGCGTTGCTGCTGCTCCCGGCGGCGATTGGTGGATGCGCGGCCGCATCGGCGCAGCCGATTTTGACCCCGATCGAAGTCAAGGTTCCGATCGCGACCCCGGTCTATTGCCAGGTAGCAAAACTGGACAAGCCGAAGCTTCCGATCGGCGCCTTGAAAGCGGATTCGGCACCCGCCGACACGATCCGCGCCTATGCGGCGACGGTGGCGATTTTGAAGGGCGCCGTGCAACAGCGGGATTTGCTCCTGGCGGGATGCGGCGCGCCGGTGACGGGTCCGCCGCCGGCGGTGACAGCGAGTGGAGCAGCGAGCGGCGCAGTCCCGGGGGTCATCAAATGAACGCGATGAAGTTGAGCGCGATGCGCGGCTCCGGGCGGGGTGGCGCATTCGGGTCGGCGGCGCGGGTGACGCCGCCGACCCGAGCAGAATCCGGTTGGGATGACGCTGCCGGTGACTGGGCGAGGTCAAAGCGCGCGGAAGAAATTGCGGCCCGCCAGGATGGGATGCGCGGAGGAGGCAGGTCGCGGCGTTCGGCAGGTCGCGGGGCATCGGAGTCCGTGGCGCTCGGGGCCAGCGACTCTTTCTCACATGGCGAGCGAGGGGACATTTCTTCGGAGTGCGTGGAATTCCACCACCGCGCGCGCGATGCGCGCGCGGCTCTCACCCGTCTGGCACGCGGGTCGCGAAGAGCAAGAGCGACCAGCGCGCCAGCCACCCTCTCTCGCAGCGAGCGAGAGAGGGGACATTTCGCGGAGTGCGTGGGGCTCCACCACCGCGCGCGCGAGGCGCGCGCGTTTCTCACCCGTCTGGCACGCGGGTCGCGAAGAGCAGGAGCGACCAGCGCGCCAGCCACCCTCTCTCGCAGCGAGCGAGAGAGGGGACATTTCTTCGGAGTGCGTGGAGTTCCACCACCGCGCGCGAGGCGCGCGCGCCTCTCACCCGTCTGGCACGCGGGTCGCGAAGAGCAGGAGCGACCAGCGCGCCAGCCACCCTCTCTCGCAGCGAGCGAGAGAGGGGACATTTCGCGGAGTGCGTGGGGCTCCACCACCGCGCGCGAGG
>Ga0210398_10000227_pt1 | contig 69775 bp, 57 predicted proteins | sample IncBWC4OmetaG_FD_161047 | JGI IMG/M metagenome (GOLD analysis project Ga0210398, IMG submission 161047) | Forest soil microbial communities from Barre Woods Harvard Forest LTER site, Petersham, Massachusetts, United States - Inc-BW-C-4-O | ecosystem: Environmental > Terrestrial > Soil >... | reverse complement strand
ATCCTCACCGTCAGCACAACGGCCACCACAACACCAGGGACCTATGCCGTCACAGTGACCGGCACGTCCGGAAGCAGCACATCTACCGCCACCGTGACCGCTATGGTGACTGCAGCTGTAGTGCCACCAAACTTCACCCTCAGCGCCGCACCGACTACGCTCAGTCTGGTCGCTGGCGCTACGACCGGGAATACGTCGGTCATCACAGTAGTTCCGTCGAATGGCTTTACTGCCAGCGTCGCTCTAACCTGCGCCGTCACCGGCCCCACTGGCGCGACCAGTCCTGCAACCTGCACGCTTAACCCAACCACGGCAACGACCACTGTCACCTCAACGCTCACCGTTGCCACGACTGCGACCACCACAGCGGGCAGCTACACAGTCACAGTCACTGGCACATCGGGGACTCTCGCTGCACAAACCGCAACCGTGACCGTCACCGTCACCCCCCCAGTCGCTCCCAGCTTCGCTCTCACAAACAGCGGCTCGATCAGCGTGACGCAGCCCAACTCCGGCACTTCAACCATCACTGTGACTCCGTCGGGCGGATTTACAGGAAACGTGGCCCTCACCTGCGCAGTATCCAGCCCTGCGAACGGGGTAGGGTGCAGCCTTAACCCAACGACGGCTGATGTCACCGGGACATCTGCTGTTACCTCCACGCTCACCGTCACCACCAGCTCCAGCAGTGCTGCGTTGAGCCGCCCCTTGGATAAGTTCTTCACAATTGCTGGGGGAGCCGCCCTGGCCATGCTTCTCTTCTTTGGGATTCCGGCTCGCCGCCGTAGCTGGCGCACAATGCTTGGCGTCGTCCTCTTTGCAGCCCTCGTCGGAATCGGCATCGGTTGCGGCGGCGGGAGCATGAACAAGAGCGCCACCTACACCGTAACGGTTACCGGAACCAGCGGCACCCTGACTGAAACGACCACTGTCAGCGTAACCGTCAGCCAATAACCATCTCGCAACCAGCAACGGCCGCATTCAAACGAGTGCGGCCGTTCTGCTTTTTCGAGATGCGACCTGGCGCAGAATCCCCAAAAATCCCAAATCAAAACGGTTTGGTACCATGACCTTCGCATTCCTTCGGAGGTCCCTGATGCTCCTTGGCTCACCGATGCGCTTTACCTCACTCTTTCTTGCCGGCCTCGTTGCGCTCGCGCCAGCGATCCCCGCCTCGGCTCAGGCCACCGCCTACGCCGACCAGCCGCCGATCCTCCTTGGCGCCGCCTGGTACCCCGAGCAATGGCCCGAATCCCAATGGGAACCCGACCTCGTCCTGATGGAAGCCGCGCACATCCACCTCGTCCGCGTCGGTGAGTTTGCCTGGAGCACCATGGAGCCCTCCGAGGGCCACTACGAATTCGGGTGGCTTGAACGCGCCATCGCCCTGGCGGCGAAGTACCACATCTGCGTCGTCCTGGGCACGCCCACCGCCGCTCCGCCTGCGTGGCTGACGACCAAGTATCCTGAGACCCTTCGCATTGACCAGGACGGCCACCGCGACGAGCACGGCAACCGCGCGCAGTTCTCCTTCGCCAATCAACGCTATCGCCAGTTCGCGCACGACATTGCCGAGCAGATGGCTATCCACTTCGGACACAACCCCAACGTCGTCGGCTGGCAGCTCGACAACGAGTATGGCAATGACTCCTTCGACCCCGAAGCCAAAGCCCAGTTTCACGCCTGGCTTCAGAAAAAGTACGGCACCATCGCCAACCTCAACCAGCACTGGGCAACCGCTTACTGGAGCCAGACCTACGACACCTTCGACGAGATCCCTGCACGCAATAACAATGAAAATCCTGCGCTGCTTCTTGAATGGAAGCGATTCGTAAGCGACACCTGGAAGAGTTATTCGACGAACCAGATTGACGCCATCCGTCCGCATGCCGACAAGCGGCAGTTCATTACCACCAACACCATGGGCTGGTTCGACGGATTCGACGAATACACCCTGCACTCGGTCCTCGACATTGCCGCGTGGGACGATTACATCGCCACCGACACCTACGACGCCGACGCGAACGGCGCCACCCACGACCTCACTCGCGGCTACAAGCGCAAAAATTTCTGGGTCATCGAAACCGAGCCTGCCTTCGTCAACTGGCGTCCCACCAACACGCCGCTTCAAAAAGGCCAGGTCCGCGACATGGCATGGCAGGCGATCGGTCACGGAGCCGACGCTGTCGAATACTGGCAGTGGCGCTCCGCCCCCAACGGGCAGGAGGAGTACCACGGGGTTCTCGCGGGCATCGATGGAAAGCCCGTCCCCGTCTACGACGAAGTCAAACAGGTCGGCGACGAATTTGAGAAAACCGGTGCGGCCCTCTCCGGAACCGAACCCCGCGCCTCCGTCGCCATCGTGCAATCCTATGACAGCCGCTGGGCTATCGACTTCCAGCGCCACAGTGCCAAATTCGAACCCGTCGCCGAGCTCATTGCCTTCTACCGCCCGCTGCGCGACCAGACCCAGGCCGTTGACGTCATCTCACCCGACGCTCCTCTCGACCAGTACAAGCTCGTCGTCGCTCCGGCGCTCAACGTGCTGCCGCAGGGCATCGCCGATCGCCTCATCGCTTACGTCAAGCAGGGAGGCCATCTCGTCCTCGGCCCGCGTAGCGGCATGAAGGACGAGTACAACGCCCTCAATCCCCAGCGCCAGCCCGGCCCACTCGTCGATCTCCTCGGTGCAAACGTCTCGCAGTTCTACGCCCTCGACGAGGCCGTCCCCGTCAGCGGCGAACTTGGCCACGGCACCGCCAACATCTGGGCAGAAACCATCGCGCCCAGCTCGTCTGACACCCAGGTTCTCCTCAAGTACGGCCCGAGCAATGGATGGCTCGACAATCAGCCCGCTGCCGTCACCCGTACCGTAGGGAAGGGAAGCATCACCTACATCGGAGCCTGGCTCGACCAGCCTCTGCTTAACTCCCTCACCGCGTCGTTCTTGAAGGATGCCGGCGTCCAGCTCATTTTGCCCGGCGTTCCCGACGGAGTCGAAGTCTGCCAACGGACAGGCTCGGGCAAGTCCGTCCTCATCCTCATCAACCACACCACTTCAAGTCAGCACATCGCTCTCCCCGCCGCCATGACCGACCTGCTCAGCGCCGGTTCATCGAAGATCAACTCTGTCGACCTGCCCAAATATGGCGTCGCCGTCCTGCAGAACTGATCAATGCCCCGCCGGAGTCTTCCCGCCCACCTTAAAATGCCGGATCAAAAATACCAGCGGTGTCACCGCCAGCGTGAACCAGCCCACAAAGCGGAAGCAGTCCATGAATCCCAGCAGCCGCGTCTGATCGCCGAGCTGGTTATAGTAGTGCAGATACGCCGCCCGCATCGAATCCGCCTGCGAATACCCATGCTCGGTCAGGTACGCGGCCATGCTTTGCACCGACGACTGCAAGCCCAAAGAAGAAGCCGCCAGCGTCCCGCCCGTTATCGACTGATGGAAGTCCTGTCTCCGCTCGCTCATTGCCGTCACAAACGCGATCCCGAAGCTCCCGCCCCAATTGCGAAAGAGATTGGTCAGACTTGACGCGCGGTTGTTCTGGTCCGGTCTGAGCTGCGAGTAAGCCGTCACACTAAGCGGCACGAAAAAGAAAGCGTAGCCCAGTCCCTGAAACGCTCTCGCCCACGCGTAGTGCGCATAGTCCGTCTGCAGGGTGAAGGTGCTGTAGTAGATCATCGACGCCGAAACCGTCATCAGTGCAATCGCGAGCAGCGCCCGTGGATGCACAATCCCGCGCTGCACCAGCTGCGCGCCCACCGGAGCCAGTAGCGTGATCACAAACGCTCCCGGCCCCAGCACCAGTCCCGCATCGATCGCGCGATATCCATACAGCGATTGCAGTATCTGCGGAATCATCGTGGTAGTCGCAAACAGTCCGAAGCCGAAGGCGAAATAGAAGACCGAGGCGATGGCAAAATTGCGGTTGCCCAGCATCTTCAGGTCGATGATCGGATCGTCATGCCGCAGCTCCCACCAGATCGCCACTGACCAGCACACGACCGCGATGGCAAACATCCACGTGATCATCGAGCTTCCAAACCAATCGTCGATCTGCCCGCGGTCCAGAAAAATTTCCAGCGCCGCCGAACCCAGCCCGATCAGCGCAATGCCCGTACCGTCGATCTTCAACCTGCCGTTCGGACGCGCCTTTGCCCGCTCTTTCGCAAAGGCCGGAGGATCGTGCACGAACCGGCTGGTCAAAAACAGCGACACAATCCCGATCGGAATATTGATCAGAAAGACCCACCGCCACGTGTAGTTGTCCGTGATCCATCCGCCCAGCACCGGCCCGATCGCCGGAGCCGTCACAATCGCAATCGTGTATAGCGCAAAGGCCGAAGCTCTCTGCGCCGCCGGAAAAGTATCCACCAGGATCGCCTGCTCTACCGGAGCCAGCCCGCCGCCGCCAATCCCTTGCAGTACGCGGGCAATGAGCATCACATTCAGCGTTGGCGCCATCCCGCAGAACAGCGAAGTCAGCGTGAACAGTGCTACGCAGGCCATGTAATAATTCTTGCGCCCGAACACCCGGCTCAGCCACGCGCTCATCGGCAGCACAACAGCATTTGCGACAAGGTACGTCGTCAGAATCCACGTCACTTCGTCGAAACTCCGCCCCAGTCCGCCGGCAATGTAGGGAAGCGACACGTTCGCAATCGAAGTGTCCAGCAGCTCCATGAACGTGGCCAGCGTCACCGTGAGCGCGATCACCCAAGGATTGACCCCCTCCCGAGCGTCGGCTTGAACTGCGGATGGTGGTGCTTCGAGAACGCTGCTCGCGGCCACTGCTAAATTCGTCTCCCGTCTGGGCAGATTTGAGACCGTTCAGTCTCTAATGGATGCGGTGTCTGCCTCGAAGTCGCGAAAAATCTCAAACGGGCGCAGTGCTCGGCGCAAGTCGAAAATTGTTCACACCGGGCGTCTTAGCAAAGTATGCTGGCGATTCAGGAAATGTGAGCCTCGCACAGGCTGCGAAAGACTTTTGCGGCATGCGCGTATCAGGACTTGCGCCAATTTTCTCCGCGAGGTTTCAAAATGTATCGATCGAAGTTGGGTGCAGTCCTTCTCGCCATTGCCTTTCCCCTCCTGTCATTCGGAGCCCAGAGCGGGGCCGACCCGATCGTGAGTTATTTCTCCGGCAAGCAGGTGGTCATCAAGATCGACATGCCGGGAACCCAGAAGGGAATCGATCTCCGTTTCAACAATGCGACTCCCATGAACTGGAAGGAATACTCTTCGCGCCTCAAGCAGAACGGCACGGCCATCCACAAAGGCGATGTCGCCCGCATTACCACCATCGTCGTCAAGAAAGACATGATCGAGTTTCAGCTTGACGGAGGCGGCTTCGGCACCTTCGGAGACGACACCAACACCACCGTGGCCGCGAAAGTGGTCCCGAAGAGCGACTACGAAAAAAGCCTCGAGCAGCAGATCGCCAACACCGACGATCCCGACAAAAAGGCACGGCTTCAGCGCGACCTCGACCGTGAGCGCGCCCGCCGCGAGCGTCAGGATGCTATGAATCAACGGGCTGCGCAGATTGCCAGCCAGATCAAGGCACAGCAGGTCATGGACAAGCGTGCGAGCGGAGGCTCGAGATTCAACCTGCGCTGGTCCAAATCGATCCCCGAGAATGAACTTTCCCCTGAGGCCATCATGAAGCTGCTCGCCGATTACGTCGACTTCAGCGCTCTGCAAGCCGGGGGAGCCGAACCTGGACCGGCGCCCGCAGCTCCGGCCGTCTCAGCCGTCGGCGTGCAACCGGTTCAGCCGTCCGTCTCGCCCACCGCGCAACTCCAGCGCGGGATGAGCCTGAATGATGTCGCGAATCTGCTTGGACAAGGCAAGCTGCTCTCTGAGTCCGTCGGCGACAACGGCCTTAAAACGCAGGTCTACGAATATGTCTCGGGCGACCGTCGCGCCGAAGTGACCTTTGTTGAAGGCACGGTCGTGAAATTCACGATCGCGTCGAATTAGCAGAGATTTGCGCCTAAGGCTGACCGCCTGCTCCAGGTGGAACACCGCGCGACAACTTCTTGATGATGAACTCCTGGAGCAGCGCGGTGACGGCGCCTTCGGCAATGCCGATGAGCGCGTTATCGACCGTCACCGCGGCTCCGTCTCGATCAGTCGTGGGATAGTAGAGATTCGAAATTCCCGCCGAGGCCAGGCTGCCGAGCACATTGGAATAGTTCGGCTGCCAGTGGCCGTTATCGCCCTTGCAGATAATGACAGAAGAAATGGCATGAAGAGCCCTTGATTCGACGCTTCCTGTGCCCTTGTAAAAGTAACGCGGATCCTGGTGAAAGAGCGATGGGAGAATAGCGCCGCCAATCATGGTGGCGATGAAGTCGTCGGCATACGCTGCGCCAAAACGCTTGGCATAGCCCGTGGCTCCTTGGCCATATCCGCTCAGATAGTCCTGTGACTGTTCAATCCCCGCAGTCGCGCCGTCGATCAAAAAGGTGACCGGATCGATCGACGTCCTCAGCGCGAGCCGAAACTTTTGCTTGGGGGTCAGTGGAGCCGCATGCCACACATAGGTGACGTAAAAGTTGGGAACCACTCCCAGGATTCGCTGCTTCTCTTCCGCCCTCACCTGCTCTTCGGCGATCTCTTGTACGGTCAGCATCACTTCCACATCTGTGTGCGTGGTCGCTATATGAAGCACAATGTGCGGGACTTCATAGCTCCCGCCCGGCTGCAGAACAATTTCAGGTGCGGTCCACTCGTCAAATCCCTTCGACGCGATCGTGACTCGAAACGTTCCCGGCGCAAGACCAGTGAAGTCGAAGAATCCCATGCTGTTGGTGAGCAGTGTCTGCTGCGTCTTGGGAGAATCGCCGTCGAGCTTGACGCTGGCGCCTACGAGCAAATCTCCGCTGGGGTCCGTCACCGTCCCATGAATGCTTCCACTCGTTTGCGGATCAACCGTGGCTTGGCCAGGCGCATCTGGCAAGCGGCCCGGGACACCTTGTTGTGTCGAGGTGGGTGCCGGGGCAGGCATCGGCGGGGCAGCTGGTTGGCTCGGAACAGACTGCGCCTGTGCCCCCAAACCAATCATCCCACTCAAAAAGGCCGTAAGGATCAAGGATCTGCTCTGCAATATCTCTGCTCTACCTGCCGTTCCCTTAAAGCAAGGCTCTCATGAATCTCCCCTCAAGAGTAGAACCATCTGACGGGAGCACTGATCAGATATCTCTACTTGGGAAACCTCACGGACCGCTTCGATACCTGTTCGACGGGCCACTCCGCAATTGGGACGCAACGAGCGAGCTCATAATAAAAGACGGAACTCTTCAGGGACAAAGGTCAGCTTGATTCGCAAAGACATATCGAGGTGAATGAAATCCATGAAAACGAACCACAAACTGGCATTGGCACTACTGGCTGGTGTCTCGATCGGCGCTGCCGGCATCCATGCGCTTCATGCCCGGCAAATCACCACCGTGCCTGCCTACGTCATCGCGGAGGTCGATGTCACCGACCCCGTTCTCATGCAGAAATATGCCGCGAAGGTACCGGAAACGCTGGTGCCTTTCAATTATCACTATGTCGTTCGCAGCGCGAAGATTCAATCTCTCGAAGGCGAACCGCCTAAGGGCGGCATTGTGATCATCGCCTTCGACAGCGTGGAGAAAGCGCGTGAGTGGTATGACTCGCCGGCCTATGCCGCGATCAGGCCGATCAGGCAAAGCGCAGCGAAAAGCCGCCTATTTATCGTCGAGGGCCTCGCCCCGCAATAACAGGTAGATTGGTACGGCATCTCAATCGCCAAATCGTTCCGCGGCACGTTCTCTTGCCCTGGCAGCCTCTTCTTCCCGGTTCTTCGGCGGTGCGTTCGTTTCGAGCGACGAGAGCAGCTGCATCGAGACGCTCGAAACCTCATTCACCGCCGCCAGAAACGCCGCTTCGTTCGCCTTCGAAGGTTTGGTGAAACCGCTGATCTTTCTCACGAACTGAAGCGATGCCGCCCGAACCTCTTCATCCGTGACCGGCGGATCGAAGTTGAAAAGCGTCTTGATATTCCTGCACATTCGCAATCACCCCGTGTATCCGATGACACACCCTGAGGCCAGTTTACGCCGCCCCGCCTGCCCCCAAGCTATCCTCGAATTCGATTGCTTTGATCCCCTCTTTGCTGGAGACTGCCGGTGATGTCTTTTCGCAGATTCACGACGTCCTCACTTACTCTGTGGCTCGCGCTGGCCCTCCTCCCCACGATGCCGCATCTCACCGCGCAAAGCTTTCCTGACATCAAGCCCGCGCCGCAGCAGGTCGCATGGCAAGACCTCGAGTTCGGCGTCATCATCCACTTCTCCACCAACACCTTTCTTAACCAGGAGTGGGGCGACGGCACTGCCGACCCCTCGGTCTTTAATCCTTCCGACTTCAATCCCGACCAATGGATGCAGGCCATCCGCGACTCCGGCGCTAAATACGTCGTCCTGGTCGCGAAGCATCATGACGGCTTTTGCCTCTGGCCGACCGGGCAGACCGCCTACAGCATCAAATCAAGCCCATGGCAAGGCGGCAAAGGAGACATCGTTGGCGATGTCGCCCGCTCTGCACGCAAATACGGCCTTGAGTTCGGAGTCTACCTCTCACCTTGGGACCGTCATGAGCCGAGATACAAAGACTCCGCCGCCTATGACGACTATTACCAGGCCGAGCTCACCGAGCTGGCGTCGAACTACGGCGACCTGGTCGAATTCTGGCTCGACGGCGCCGGCAGCGCGGGCCACGTTTACAACTTCCCGAAGATCATCGAGACCCTGCGCACTTACCAGCCCAATACGCTAGTCTTCGCCGATACCGGACTCTTCGAGTACGGCGACATACGTTGGGTGGGTACCGAAAGCGGCCGCGTACCGTACGAGAACTGGAACGTCATCGACCGTCATGGCTATCTGCGCTGGCGTCCCGTCGAGGCCGACACGCCCCTGCGCAAGCTGCACTGGTTCTGGCATCCCAACGACGACGCCTCCGTCAAAAGCCTCGACGAGCTGCTCTCGATCTACGACGATACCGTTGGCCATGGCGCGCAACTCATGCTCGGTCTAGCTCCCGATCGCCGCGGCCTGCTCCCCGACAGCGATGTAGCGCGTCTGGAAGAGTTCGGCAAAGCGCTGCGCGAGCGCTACGGACATAATCTGGCCCTCACCCACGCCCCCACTTCGCCGGAGACTTCCGTCGCGCTCGACGGCAATCCCGACACCTTCTGGGCGGCTCCCGATCACTCCAACCACTCCACCCTTGAGGTTGCCTTCCCCGCACCGATAACCTTCAACCGCACCCTCACCATGGAGTGGCTCAACGCCGGCCAGCGCATCCAGAAGTATTCGATTGATGTGTGGAATGGATCTGAGTGGAAGACCGTCGCATCGGCGCAGGCAATCGGCCATAAGAAGATCGACATCTTCGCGCCGGTCACTGCCAGCCGCGTCCGGCTCAACATTCTTTCGAGCACAGACGGAGCCGCCATTCGCGAGTTCCAGATCTACAACATCGAACCCACTGCAAGTTCAGGCGCGCGATAAGAACACCGTGATCTGGTCTGCCTCCCGAGTCGTCACCGCCTCAAGCCACGACTCTTCTGCGATCGCAGTTGTGCACGGTCCAAACGTGCAGATTCTTATCGGCCGAACTGCAGCTTGCTCTCTGAGCGAGTCCATCACCGCCCGCAAAATGGACCCGCTGAAGGGCGTGTACAAATAGAACACCATGCCGATCGAGAAATCCGCGACCCGCGCGTCGGCTTCAAGAAAGCTCACTCTGCTCAGGTTTAATCTCTCAGCGCATTGCCTGGAACATGCCACATAGCTGGGCTCCACTTCAACGCCAATCGCGCGCGCGCCTGTACAGATCGACACAACCATAGGAACATGGCCTAATCCCGATCCCAGATCCACTAGAACGTCGCTTTCAGAGATCCCCGCTGCCGCAATCAGCGCGAAAATATGACGCGCCGGCGTCGGTTGATAAAACACCATCTCAGGCCCGCTGTGAACCGGTGCGTCGGTTGGTTCGTCGAACTGCAATACGCCGCTGATCGATTCATCGAGGTAGTCGTAGCTGTTACCGCGTGCCGGATTCTCGGCCTCTGACCGCTGTAATAACTGGACAAACGTATCAGGGCAAACACCCCGCTGAATTTCCTGTCGAATGGATCGATAACGCTCCGAATTTGCAGCCTCCAGCCGGCCACACATCGCTCGTGCACGCTGGTGGAGATCCGAGCCCATCAAGTCGAGATCAGCATTCGGAAAATAAGCATCGAGCCGGTCAAGAACCTCCATGCGCCTGCATAACTGATTCGCTTCAAGAAGCGAATCGTCGCTCTCCCACTGCGATATCAGGCGCTCAAAGGAATCTAGTATCGGCGACACCTTAGTTGTTCGGAGGCGCAGGCTTTTCGGGCGGAGCCGCCTGCGTAGCCGTACCTTCCGATGTTGCGGGCTGACTGGTCGCATTCGCGGACGGGGAGCCTTGCGCTCCCTGCAGTTTGGCCAGCGACTCGTCTACGCGTTTCTTTAAATCGGCCGCATCGTTGTGTTCCAGTCCGCTGTAAGCGGTCTGAATCTGCATCTCGCAGTTGTTTTCTTTGCTGTTCAGCACGAGCGAGTTGGTGCGCTTGCCGCCGAGAGTGCCGCCGATGTTGTTCGAAGCGGTCATTTCAGTGTTATCGATCCCGATAATGCCGTACTTCCCTGAGTTTCTGAGAGTATCCTTGACCGCGGGCCACAGCACACTGCAGGGAACGTTATACACATCCTTGTGGGTCTTGGCGAATGCGGGCATGGCAAGGGACGACATCAGAATTACAAGGACCAATCGCTTCATAAGGACCCCTCTTTCCAGGGGGAAGGTGGCGGAAGTATAGCATCACCGGGCGTACAAGCAAGTCAGCTTGACGGTGGCGCATTCAAGCCCGTTGTTGGCTTCAATGGGGCACCCTCGTTCGCGGCGAGTTCAGAAAGGGCAATAAAAGCGGGCCCCCCGCCAAAATTCCACTATTGCGTTAGATTGCTGATTCTGATGTAGGATTGGCGCAACCCAGGCGAACAACTGATGATTGGCGACAGAAGCGGCCTAAAGGTCCGCCATATATGTCCGGAGAACAACACATGCCGATCACTTTATCTGCCAAAGTTCCTAGGAGGCTGGTGCACCGTCTTATCGAATATTCGGAAGAAACCGGTCTCCCCCTTCAGGATTGCCTCATAGAAGCCCTCGACGAGTTTGTGGATTGCTGCGTGCGTCTGCGCCTTGAATTCCTCCGCTCACCCGGTCGCAGCAAAGACGACATTCAATTAGCTGAGACTGCCGCTCTCGTCCTGCAATGACGGATTCCGCGTTTCAGCGATTAACCTCGTCAACCCTGACCAACCTGACTTGAACGACGGTGAAGCACAATCCCAGACGTAGGCGAAGGGTCTTCGTCCGTGGGGTGGAGAACCGCACCGCACTGCCTAGCACCTGTTGGCCGAGAATTTCCCCCAAACCGCTATAATGGAATCAGAGGATTGAACAAGGCCCGGCAGAACCGCTGCCGGGCTTTCCCATTTTGGACTGATTTGGCCTGAAATTAGTCCTAGACCGAAAGAAGATGGCGCGTAACTCCCTCATTCCTGGGAACATACCCGCAACTCGATTGTTATGAAACGATTACGGTTGACGTATCGGATAAGTTGAATCAGATGAAACGATTACAGGTTTCATAGGGGGGAGGGGGTACCCACCGGGACCTTCGCAAACCGGGAAGCCATTCACCTGGCATCAACCCGCCGTTCTTCTCCAATCCGCTGAGCGGCTCTGCTGCGGTCTGTGCCAGTTCCTCTCGATCACATTGACGATGCAGGCAAGGACGAAGGCAAAGACCACCGCCAGCGGCCAGAGGGCATAGGGGATCCGCGGCGAGTCAGTCATCTGGAGCCTCGACATACCAATGTGCCGCAAAACCCGAGAACAAGATCTTCAATATTTACTGCAGGTATCTACTTGGAGACGACCCCTCGTCCCATCTTCGGCCGGGTGCCGCATGCCCGATACTGGAACCCGGTCCAGGTATCGTCAGGAATCCGATGTGCGAGCCAGGTTACTCAGCGGCCGCCTTCAAATTCTTTAGCCCGCTCTCGAAATGCCGCCCCATCATGCGATCCATGTTAACGAAGACGCTCATGAGCTTCATCACATAGAGATTCGGCCCCTGCATCGTCCAGCTTACCTTCGTTGAGTCTCCCACAGGCTCCAGCCTGAATTCGTTCACGTTGCGCGCCGCGAACGGCTTCACCCAATGTGCATCGATCGTGACCACGCTCGGCGGCACCGACTCGGTGATCGACATGCGCCCGCTTCCCGCTTGGCCTTTGCTGGTCCATTCCGCCTCCGCGCCAACGCCGCTTGCCGCTCCGCTGTACGTCCTCCTCGTCGTCGGGTCTTCCCTGTCTTGAGGAGCCCACTGGCTCCAGTTGTGAAAATCGTTGATGAGCGGGAAAATTTTCTCCGGTGGAGCATGGATCTCGATCGACCGCCCGATCCGGAACGTGCTCGGCTTCGCGGCCGCGTAGACAAGAATCGCCCCAACGATCACAACGGCGATAAGAAGAATTTTCAGAGCCACGGTCCCTCCCGTCCTGTGGAATCATAAGGCGGGAATCGCCTTTGGTGAAGCGCACGAGGAGATAAATGCAATATCTGCTGCCAGACGCTGTATTCCTCTTGATGATTTCTGTGGGCAGGCCATCTCGCCGCTCGATGAGCGCATCCATCTTGAGTCAGGTGAGGGAGGCCGGATCAGTGGATAACCCACTTAAGCGCATGACAAGGCAGGAACTGCTCGCCAGGCGGCAACAAGACGAAATACGGATGGGAGAGTTGGATCCCCAAGGCTCAATGGGTTCTAAGGGCCCAGGACCTGGCGTCGCACAACGGCACTCGAGATATCTGGACGAGTATCAAACTCTCAAAGCAGAAGTCGCAACCATCGATGCGCTTCTGAAAAAGATGTAGTGCACGCAAGCCCGACACAGGCCGTGACTATATGCATTCCGCCCGTGAAATTCTGCTCATTCAAGTGGCCACTAAACCCACAGCTCCAAAAAATCTGACAGGTCATCTCGTCTGCATCTGCTTCGTATGGCGCAGACAAAGGATGACTCCTCGGATTCGTTTCGGACTCGCAACCATAAGGCCCCTAAGGAGGCTCCCCAATGCAATGCCACCGTACAATTCTCGGCCTCTGCGCCGCAGTTCTTACGTTTACCTCGGCGACCTATGCTGCTCCGCCCGACTCCCATAACCGTCCCGTCGGCAAATTGTCCTGCACCGGCAGTGCACAAACGACAAAGTTCGACCTCAGCTTCTTCTCGCTCGCAAGCAGCAACGCTAATGAACCGGTCACCGGTACAGGATCAAGCGCCGGCAGAGCTGACGCGCTATTGCCACTCATCATTCACACCGGCTTCGCGAATGTCACAGTGCTGGGTGAGACTTACGGGAATGGCAACAGTTTTTCCTCCTGCACTCTGACATTCGCAGATAACAGCGGCGGGAACATTGCAGTCACGCTGGACAACGTGATGGTGCAGACGCTCAAAGCAGTCGGTAAACAGGCTACGGAAACGCGGTCCGCAGACACTTATCTCGAGGTCGTGTTCACCTACAAGAGCGCCTCCGTCACAGTTAACGGTACGACTGTTGGCGGGACCGGGGCGGTGACAACCGTATGGAAATGAAAGTGCAGTAGATAGCTCACATTGAAGCGGGCAGCCTTCGATGAGGGCTCGCCCGCTTTTTCTTGGGAAGAATTGGATAGGCCGGAAATCTTACTTCGCCGCTCCCTCCAGCGTCGCTGATGCGCGATCCAGCGCCGCAGTGACGGAGGCAAGCTGCGATTGCCCTCTCTGCGCATCCTTGGCGTCGATCGCCTCGTTGACGCCCGGAATCACCACCGCCGCATAGCCGGTGTATTCTCCCGGGGCATAGATCGTATGACGGAACCAAGGCCGGTTGGGCAGGCCCTCCGGAGACAGCAGGTCGCCCTCCGCCGCTCGCAACGAGGTGTTGAGCGCAACTTCACTCCCGGCAGGATGATCCTGCTTCCGCCTGACCTCCGTAGCTGCGGTCGTAAACCGCTTCGCCGCCGCATCGGCAGCGCCAAAATCGAGGCTCACGTGCGCGTCGGAGGCCTTCTTCTGCGCCGCTTCGAGGTACTGTTCGATCTCCTTGCCATAGGTCACGTAGTCGTAGGGGAGCACGTCGGCATCGGCCATGTGCAAGACCTCGAGTCCGAAAACCCGAGCCTGCTGCTGCTCATAGACGAATGTCGGATCGGCATTCAGCGTGAACCACTGGTAGTTGTCGAAAACCGAGTGGTACACGCCATAGGGACCGCCCGAGCTTATGTCCGTCGAAGGCACACCCAGATGCTGGATGAAGGGGGTGTAGTCCGACCCGCTGCCCAGGTCGCCGACGGTTACGTCGTCGTTTACGTGGGCATTGCTGCGGCCGTTGTGCTCCGTCGTACCGTTCGATCTCCGTTGGTTCTCGGCTTCCGCCTGACTCACCTTCCACTGAGCGTAGACCGTGCCGCCCTTGGGACTCGGCACCTCCTGCGTCACCTCGCGGATGAACTGCTTGAGCGACGGCACGGCGGAGGCGTCGAAGTTCGGTCCCGCCACGCCCACGTCCGTGTTGAGATACGCGACCGCATGTTCCAGCCGGTGCGCATTGTCCTCCGCCCACTCGGTCGAGCCGATCAGGCCCTCCTCCTCGGCATCCCAGCTCCCGAAGATGATGGTTCGCTTCGGCTTCCAGCCCTGCTTCAGCAGCGCGCCGATGCCGTGCACTGCCTCCAGCATGGCCGCAGTCCCGCTGTTGGGGTCGACCGCGCCGTAGACCCACGCATCGCGGTGATTGCCCGCGACCACCCACTCGTCCGGGACCTCCGTGCCGGGGATGCGTCCGATCACGTCCCAGATCAGGCGGTATTGGTAGTCCTGCTTGAGCAGCATGTGGACCTTCACCGCGCCCTTGCCGCCTACGTGATAAGTGAAGGGCAGCGCGCCCTGCCACTCGTGGGGAGCCACGGGCCCCTTTAGGTTCTCCAGGATCGGCGCCGCATCCTTATAGGAGAGCGGAGTTGCGGGGATGGTCGGCTGGTTCTCGGCTTTCTCCGGTGGAATGCGCTTCGACATCGGCAAGTCCGGCGTCGAGGCGACTCCGGGTGTTGTGGGATCGCCCGGGTATTTGAACATGTACTGGACGGAACCCCGTTGTACGCCAGTAGCCGGGCGGTAGGGTCCATTCGGATACATATCGCCGCGGAAATATCCGTCGTCCGCCGGGTCGGAGTAGATGAGGACGCCTGCCGCGCCTTTCTGCTGCGCGATGTACACCTTCACGCCGCGGAAGTTTCCGCCGTAACGCGTTAGAACGATCTTGCCCTTCAGGTCGATACCGAGCTGTGCCAGCTTCTGGAAATCCTCGGGCCGCCCGTAGTTCGCATAGACGACATCCGCAGTTATATCCGCCGAAGGAGACGAACCGTTGAACGGCATCACCACTCGCGGATCCTGATCATAAGCATCGCCTTCGACGTGCTCGCGCGTGGGGCCGGTCATCAACGTTTTGCCGTCCGCGCTGGTTGCCTCCACGCGGATTTCCTTTGGCAGGTTGAGCCAGATTTTGTAAGGAACAATGCTGGTTTCAAGTCCAGCAGCCTTGAACTTTTGAGCGACATACTCCGCCGTCGCGTAGTCTTCCTTCGATCCGGCAATATGAGGAGCCGCCGTCAGCGTCTTCAGCTCTTCCCCTGCCAGTTTCGCGTCGGGTACGGCCATAAAGCTCTGGTCGATTTTCGACTCGGCGGAAAAATCCTTGTATCCGAAGACGTTTCCCGGAGCCGTGGCCGTCTGAGCCGGCGAACTCCGAATCAGAAGCCAGAGAGCGCAGCAAAAAGCGAATGCGCAGCAAAAGGACAGGGTGCGGCGATAGGCCAAGGGTGGTCGTCTCCTCAGTTTCAGGTAAGAAATCCAGATTACACGATGTGCTGGCTCGAACAGCCTGACGCGAAGTGACGCATGGCCTGCTCCATCCCTTCAAAAGTAACCATTCCGGTAATATGGGGAGCGCAATCGAACAGCGGGTCGAAAGATAACCCGGCTGGGACGCACGTTTGCGATGCGAGGGACCAACCAATGCTGAAATTTATTGGCGGCCTGATCCGGCCTTATCGCGGCACGTTGGCGATCATCCTGCTGGCCATGCTCGTCGAGACCGTAATGAGCCTCGCTTCTCCCTGGCCCTTGAAAATCATTCTCGACAGCGTGGTTGGGAGCCATAAGGTGACGCCGTGGATGCGCCACTTGATGGGATCGGGTATCGAGAGTGGCTCCAAACAGCATTTCGCACTGGTGGCATCGTTGGCGTTCGTGGTCATCGCGATCTTGGGAGCCGTTGCCTCATATATCGATAACTACTACACCGAGAGCGTTGGCCAGTATGTGGCGCATGACCTGCGCATGCGGATGTACCATCACCTTCAGCGTCTGTCGCTCGGATACTACAACACGCACCAGACCGGCACGATTCTAAGCACCATTACCAGCGATATCCAGACCATCCAGGGCTTCGCCTCAGGGTCCACGCTGAATATTCTTGTGGACCTGCTGACCATCGTCTGCATGCTGGGGCTAATGTTCTGGCTGAATTGGGACTTCACTCTGATCGCGGTGGCGGTTACGCCTTTTCTGCTGTTGTTTGTCTCGAGGTTCAAGAAAGCGGTGAAGAAGGCGACGCACGAAGTCCGCAAGGAACAGAGCGAGATCGTGGCCGTGGTGCAACAGGGTTTGGAGTCCATGCAGGTGGTGAAGGCCTTCGGCCAGGAGAAGACTGAGGAGGCATTGCTACAGGAGGTAAGTCACGCGACGGTCAGTGCCGCGCTGAAGGCTCGCAGCGTAAAGGCGCTGCTCTCGCCCGTCGTTACCATCACCGTTGCCGTCTGCACGGCGATTGTGCTGTGGCGTGGTGCCGCGCTGATCCTAAAGGGCGCCATGACGATCGGCGAGCTCACCGTGTATCTTGCATACCTCAATAAGTTCTTCAAGCCGGTCAAGGATCTCGCGACCACAACGAACGCGATCGCGCAGGCTGCCGTTGGCGCTGAGCGCGTGCGCGCCATTCTCGACACCGATACTGACATTGAAGAAAAGTCCGACGGGCTTGAGCCAAAGACGCTTGCGGGCGATATTGAATTCAAGAACGCTGCCTTTGGATACGATCCCGCCAACCCCATCCTGACGGACGTAAGTTTCAACATCAAGCAGGGCCAGTTTGTGGGGATTGTAGGGCCGACAGGCAGCGGTAAATCGACAGTGGTAAGCCTTATTCCCAGGTTCTACGACCTGCAGGCCGGTTCTATCAAAATCGACGGGCAGAGTGTTGCCGACTACAAGCTGAAGCCGCTCCGCGACCAGATCGGCTACGTCCTGCAGGAGACCGTGCTCTTTCGCGGAACGATTGCCGAGAATATTGCGTTCGGCCGTCCCGGCGCGACGAGAGAAGAGATCATCGAAGCGGCCAAACTGGCGAATGCCGATGAGTTCATCTCCCGCATGCCGAAGGGATACGACACTATGGTCGGAGAGCGAGGCTCCACCCTCTCGGGCGGGCAGCGCCAGCGGATCGGGATTGCGCGCGTGATGGTGCGCAACAGCCCCATCCTGCTGCTCGACGAGCCGACGGCCGCCCTGGACAGCGAATCGGAAAAGCTTGTGATCGAAGCCCTGGAGCGCCTGATGAAGGGCAGAACGGTGATCACTATCGCTCACCGGCTCAGCACCATTCGCGACGCCGATCAGATCATCGTCATCAGCGGAGGAGTGGTAGCGGAGAACGGATCGCATGACGAACTGATCGCGCGGAACGGAATCTATGCTGGGCTTCATCGCACCCAATTCGAAACGGGGCCGGCGAAGGTTGAAGCCTGACGTGGACATGCTTGTCATAAGCGATTGGAGACTGTAAAAACGAATCACCGTACCTTAGCAAAGAGGAACCATGTCCCGCTCCGTAATTGTTTTACCCGACGACTCCGCTCGACCGATTTTGGATGCCATCCAAGGCGCCAGGGAGTCGCTCCGAATCAAAATGTTCATCTTCTCCGATCCCTCGCTGCTGCAGGCTGTCATCGACGCTCACAAGCGCGGCGTGAAGGTGCGGATCATGCTGAATCCCGCGCGGCGGAGCGGCGAAAAGGAGAACGACGCGTCGCGTGAACTTCTGACTTCTGCGGGAGTCGAAGTGATCGACAGCAACCCGGCCTTCGACGTCACGCATGAGAAGTCCATGGTCGTCGACTCCGCAACGGCCTATGTCAAGTCGCTGAACTGGCAGACAAAGAATCTCACTGTGACGCGCGATTATGCAGTGGTCACCGCGCATAAGCACGAGGTAGACGAGATTATCGAGTGCTTTGAAGCCGATTGGAACAGAACGGCATTTACTCCGGGGGATCATTCACACCTGATCTGGTGCATCGGGAATGGCCGGCAGAGACTGGGCCAGCTCATCGATGAGGCCAAACATTCCTTGTGGCTGCAAAACGAGCGATACCAGGACCCGGTGATGATCGAGCACCTGGTGAGAGCAAAGCGCCGGGGTGTGCAGGTTCACATCATGGCGCGCCCTCCGCACAAGCTGAAGAAGGAAAAGCTCGTGGAGGGGGTCAGCGGCCTGCGCGTCCTCGAAGATGTGGGCGCAAAGATACACAAATTGAAGCACGTCAAGCTGCACGCAAAAGTGCTTCTCGCCGATGGAGACCGCGCCATCATTGGCTCGATCAACCTGGCGCCGGGCAGCTTCGACAGCCGCCGGGAGCTGGCCATCGAAGTGCGGGATGATCACGTAGTCAGCCGCATCGACAAAGTCATCCACCACGATTGGGAAAACTCCAAAGCGCTGGATCTTTCGGATGAGGCGCTTCTATCCGAACTGGAGGACGACGACAACGTGACCGAGGACCTGGGAATCAAGCCTCACCATCACGAGGAGCCTCACCAGCCGAAGAAAGGAAAGTAAGGGGCATTGTCCGTGTTGCCGGATTCGTACGCTCCTCGTCAGCAGTGGATCAGTTTGAATCGACGGGGGTATTGAGGCCGTTTCCTGACACATCACGTCGGGAAACCCTCGCTTTTCCCTTGACTTTACTTCTCATGGATTTCCAATATGGCAACCTCCAGAGTTTCGGTTCTCCTTCCGCGCGTGACGTGCGGCCAGACCTGCTGAATGACCGTGAACAGAAACGCCGTTGTCAGTCCGAACAGATCAAGCCGTTTAATGCTTCCAGCGCTCCCATGAGCTGCCTCTGCGGCCTCAAATAAATGCCCGCGTGCCCGTATGCTGTTATCGCACTCAGCGAAGGTGAGTCAATCATTGAGCTATTCAGATCATCTGTGATTTCGGCAGGTGGCTGGATAACGGGTTTAAAGACATGTGCAGTTCGGGATGCTGAGTTCAAACTGACTCTTGACTCTCTCGCTGTTCCCCTCTTGGCGCTAACCGCAGATGCCTCGTACAATAGAGACAGCCACACCATCCAAGGCTGGAGGAATCAAGCATATGTATCCCGAGATCATGGTTATTCCCATGCGTGAAGAGCTGACCCGCGCAGGAATCAAGGAAGCCCGTACCGCCGAAGAAGTCGATGCTGCCATCGCCAAGCCCGGCACAACGATGCTTGTCGTCAACTCCATCTGCGGATGCGCCGCGGGCAAGATGCGCCCCGGTGTCCGGCTTGCTCTCCAGAACACAGTGACACCGGATCAATCGATCACCGTCTTCGCGGGTCAGGACCGCGAAGCCACGGAGCGCGCCCGCTCCTATTTCGCCGGGCAGCCGCCGACGTCGCCCGCTGTGGCCATTCTGCGCGACGGAAAGCTGGTCTACCTGATGCAGCGCTTCGTGATCGAGTCGAACGCGGCGCAAGCCATCGGCCAGGAGCTCGCCCGCGCCTTCAACGAATTCTGCGTGAAAACCACGGCCTGAGCCGCGCTGTCGCATCTCCAGAAGCCCTGCTCAGAGCGGGGCTTTGTTTTTGAGCTTCTACTTGAGAAAGTGCTAATGATCGCGAATCGTTCCCTGCCGACCGACACCTTGCTGCCGCACGTGACGTATCAAAATTTAGACGAAGCGATTGCGTGGCTGACCAGGACATTCGGTTTCACGGAACACTATCGCTATGGCGACCCGATCAGCGGCGCGCAGATGTATCTCGGCAAGGCGTTCATCATGATCGAGAGAGCACGAGACCGCAGAGCGAGTCCGGCGCAACTCGGCTGCGGGACGCAGAGCCTGACAGTCTTTGTCGAGGATATCGAAGCGCACTTTGAACGAGCGAATTCCGCAGGCGCAACTATCGTTGAGGATCTCCACGAAACGGTCTACGGCGAACTGCAGTACGGAGTCGAGGACCTCGATGGCCACCACTGGCTATTCTCGCGGCACTCCCGGGATCTGAGTCCCGATGAGTGGGGCGCGACCATATCTAAAAGCCCTGAATAGAACTGAAGCGGCGTGGGTTTATTTGCCTTCGGTAGCAAAGTAGACGATGGCGGTGAAAACGGCGCTGAGGAGTATCCAGGCGATCTGGTACCAATAGAAAAAGGGGAAGCCGAACAGCCCGGGCGTGGCCCGCGAATAGACGGCAGGGAAGGCCAGTCCGACCGCAGGCACAATGAGGAGCCAGTTCCACAGGCCGCGGGATTTGCGCTTTGGTTTATTCACGGGCTTGTCCTGAACCCAATAGCGGGGGAAATGCTATAGCGGGATTGTAGCTTAGCGTTGCTTGTCTGCGTATGGTCAGGATCAGTAAGTGCGCCCAAAACCTGTCGACTTTACACCCCTGCCATGCAAACGCCTTCATCCGTGCGTCCAATCCCAGCTGGCAGCAAAAAATGCAAGATAAGACCGTCGCAACACATGCGATGTGGTCCGTCGAATCTTTGTCACGGAGATCGCGACCTGACGCCGGAGATGGGGTTTGAAAAGTAAGTGCGGGTTCGACTAAGTCCTCCCGCCGTAGGAAAAGTGCGATCAATAACAGCACCAGAAGAGGAAAGGAGATTTATCGATGAAGAAGTTTCTCTTGACCGCGGTGGCTATCGCTTTGCTTGGCAGCAGCGCTGCGTTTGCCCAAGTAGTCGTGCGAGTTGCGCCGCCTCCACCCGTTGTCGAGCATCGTCCAGTTTCGCCGGGCCCCCGCTATGTATGGACGGACGGCTATCACCACTGGGACGGCCATCGCTATGTATGGGTGTCGGGCCGCTGGGTTGTGCCGCCTCATGCAGGAGGGGTCTGGGTTCCCGGCCATTGGGCCGAACGCGGGGGCGGATGGGTGTGGATCGAGGGCCACTGGCGATAATGGTCAGGCCGCCAAGCTTAAAGTAAAAAAGCGCCGCGTGTCCGGAACGCGCGGCGTTTTTTTGGCAGTGGTTGACGCCTGTTATTTTTCGGGTCCGGGCCTCGGACCGGCCTTGCGATAGCTTTGGCCGCGGCTCTTCAGCAGAAAAATCTGGCGGCACTGTGCACATTCCCAAGGGAACATCCCGAATTTAGGATACACGCGCTCCTGCAGAAACCCATGGCGGGCAACGCGCGTCAACTCCATTTCGTCGCAGTTGGGACATGTTTTCTTTCGCTTACTCATCGACTTCCTTTTAGATACAGGCATTGACCTGAGCGATGGTTTGGCATATTTGTCTGCAATGTGCCTTTACTCGCGGCGCAATTCCAGGCATCTGTTTCTTATTTATCGGAAAGTTGATTCAAAGCTGCACTCCCGAACCGGGAGATATGCGATTTGTAACTAGCAATAACACCGATTCGTTGCAATCTCCAAGAAAAACCGTAGCGTCCTGAAAGTTTTTACAAATTCAACCTCTCCGCGACGTTTTAGTAGACGTTAAAAATCAGCGGTTGGACGCACCTTGGAGACGGACCGATTGTATTCTCTCATCCACCCTGCTCTGAAGGATTTACAATATGTGCAAGCATGATTCCGACCCTTGAATGGACCAGGGAAGGCGTTCGCCTTCTCGATCAGACCCGCCTTCCGCTTGAGGAGACCTTCGTCCTCGCCTCTAGTTATCAGGAAGTAGCGGACGCCATCACCACGATGATCGTTCGCGGCGCTCCGGCGATCGGTGTCTCTGCGGCCATGGGAGTCGCTCTCGGTGTCAAGCATAGCTCTGCCGCAAACCTCGCCGACCTCGAGACGGAGTTCAAGCAGATTTGCCAGGTCCTCGCGGCGACCCGGCCCACGGCCGTCAACCTCTTCTGGGCAATCAGCCGCATGGGAGTGCGATTTGCCGGGTTGCTGTCGCAGTCTGGGATCACCATTGACGCAATTCGCGCCGCGCTGATCGATGAAGCGCTTCAGATGTACGACGAGGACATCGCCGCCTGCCGCGCTATGGGTGCGCACGGCGCGGTTCTTCTGCCGACAACCGGCGGCGTGCTGACCCATTGCAATGCTGGAGCGCTGGCCACCTGCGGTTATGGCACGGCTCTCGGCGTGATTCGCAGCGCGGTCGAGCTGGGCCACCAAATCCAGGTTTATGCCGACGAAACCCGGCCTTTTCTGCAGGGCGCTCGCCTCACCGCCTGGGAGCTGATGCATGATGGTATTCCGACCACGGTGCTCTGCGACAACATGGCCGCCAGCCTGATGCGCAGGGGCAAGATTCAGGCGGTGATCGTGGGAGCGGACCGCATCGCGGCCAATGGAGATGTAGCTAACAAGATAGGCACTTACGGAGTCGCAGTGCTCGCCCGCGAACACGGCATCCCCTTCTTCGTGGCCGCACCCTGGTCCACGATCGATCTTGAGACGGCGACCGGAGACGATATTCCCATCGAGGAGCGGCCCGCGATCGAAGTCACGCACCACGGAGGTAAACAACTCACGCCCAACGGGGCGAGCGTGGTGAATCCCGCTTTCGATGTGACTCCGGCAAAATACGTCACGGCGATCATTACCGAGCTTGGAGTGCTGCGCGCGCCTTACGCAGAGGCCCTGCAGGGATTGGAATCGGCCGCCGCAGCCGGCTAAGCTACTGCAGCCAGCCCGCGTAGGGATAGAGCAGCAGGAAGAAGATCATGGCCAGTGCCATGATGTCCATGTAGAGCAGCAGCAGAACGCCGCCGTGATAGAAGCTCCAGCGCAGCTGCAGGCAGCGCAGCGTGTCGAATGTGCCCCACAGAGCAGCAAAAGCGGGGAATATCAGCTTCCATGCGGGATGCACGTAGGGAAATCCTGACAGCAAAAACGCCGCAATCAGGCTGGCCAGCACAAGAACGGTTCCGCGCACCAGGGAACGAGCCCGCAAATTGAAGACGGCGTAGGGCATGAGGGAACTGCTAAGATCGAGCGTTGCTATGAGTCCTACTTTACAGAATCAGACCGTCACTGCGCCGCCCCGTACCACTGACGCCGACAAGCGCGAGCGCATTGTGAAGCGCGTGGCGTGCGAGCTGAGCGACGGTTTCTACGTGAACCTGGGCATCGGCATGCCGACGCTCGTGGCCAATCACGTTCCGCCCGGCGTCGAGGTGGTCTTGCAGTCGGAGAACGGCATGCTCGGCGTCGGTCCCTATCCGATCGCGGGAATGGAAGACCCGAACCTCATCAATGCCGGCAAAGAGACGGTTTCCGAGCTCCCCGGAACGTCGTATTTCTCGAGTGCCGACTCCTTCGCCATGATCCGCGGCGGTCATATCGACCTTAGCGTGCTGGGGGCGATGGAGGTCGACGAGGAAGGGAATCTCGCCAACTGGATGATTCCGGGCAAAATGCTCAAGGGCATGGGTGGAGCCATGGACCTGGTAGCCAGCGCGCGCCGCGTCATCGTCGCCATGGAGCACACCACAAAAGACGGCCGTCCGAAAATCCTCAAGCGTTGCACGCTGCCGATCACCGGTCTCAAGGTGGTGGACACGATCGCCACGGAAATGGCCTGGATAAAGGTCACCCCAGCGGGCCTGGTCCTGGAAGAGATTGCGCCCGGCTTGACCGTCGAGGATGTCCAGCGAGCGACCGAGGCGACACTTGCAGTGAGCCCGGCTCTGAAGCCGATGACCTGGTAAGGAGCACGGTCCTGATCCTTTCCCCAACTCAATCTTTGGCTCGCCCCAGGTTTCCTATCCGGCTCCTCGCGACCGCAATTCTCATTCTTGGCGCCGCCGGCGCATCGTGGTGGTTCATGCGGCCGGGCCGGGGCATCGATTGCAACCGTCTCGCGCCGCTCACCATTCTGGCGACGCTCGCGGCATTTCTTATGTCTATCTGCTTCCGGCAAATGGCGCGGCACAAGGACAAGTCGCAACGCTGGTTTCTCACAGTGTGCCTCCTGGTTGCGGCGGCGACGCTTTTTTCGGACTTCCGCTACGTCCGGCGTTACCGGGAAATTTGCGACGCGGTACAGCAGCAGTTTCGACATTAGGAATTAATGGCCACTCAGCCCAAAGATTTCCCTGCTGCATAAAATGGGTTGTTCGCTGCATATCCGCTGAGCCTCACTGCAGGAAATCAGACCTGTTCGAACTTCGCGCTTATTCTGAGTTATCTGTGTCCCTGCGCCCGAATCCAAGTAGACCAGATACACTTTCGGGGCCAGAGGATTGCGAGGCGGGAATGAGACTTGCTGCATTCAAGAAGCTCAATGGTTGCTCGGTGGTCGCGGTATTTGTCTTCGGGCTCGCCGCTGAGGCGCAGATGACTACTGCTCAGGTCGATAACGCGCGGACGGGAGCGTATCTGAATGAGACGACGCTGACGCCGCGAAATGTGAATCCGCAACAGTTTGGAAAGATTTTCACACTGAAGGTGGATGGAGACGTATATGCTCAGCCGCTCTTTCTGTCAGGCGTGGAGATTCCGGGAAAGGGCCGACACGATTTGCTCTTTGTGGCAACGGAGCATGACAGCGTCTACGCGTTCGATGCTTACGGAAAGCCAAGTACACCGCTGTGGCAGGTGAGCTTCCTGAAAGATGGCGCAACAACGCTGTCGCAGGGTGACACGCAGTGCTTTTTCATCCGGCCAGAGGTGGGGATCACATCGACGCCGGTGATCGATGCGAGATCGGGAACGCTGTATGTTTTGTCACGCACGAAGAAAGCACATACGCTTGCCGCCAATGAGTATCATCAGCAGCTTCACGCGCTGGCTGTGACGACAGGGGTCGAAAAGTTCGGCGGCCCGGTGGAGATACAGGCCAGCGTACCCGGAATCGGCGAGGGCAGTTCGAACGACACTGTCGCTTTCGAGCCCCTGCGCGAGAATCCCAGAGCGGCTCTGCTGCTTTCAAACAGCATGGTGTATCTGTCGTGGGCTTCTTCGTGCGACGTGGGACCGTATCACGGGTGGGTTATGGCGTATGACGCGCAGAGCCTGAAGCAGCGCGGGGTTTTCAATGCCTCTCCCAATGCCGACGATAGCGGGATATGGGCGAGCGACACAGGGATTGCAGCGGATAAAGATGGCAATGTGTTTGCCGCAACGGGCAACGGCCAGTTCGATGCGGCGAAGGGAGGCAGCGACTACGGAGACACGCTCCTTAAACTGACTGCGCGGGATCTCAGGGTCGGCGATTTCTTCACCCCCTTCAACGCGGAGGAGCTGAATGCGCACGACAACGACCTTGGCTCCGGAGGGCCGATGCTGCTGCCCGACCAGCCCGGCCCGCATCCGCACCTTGCCGTGGTCGGCGGAAAAGCTCCGATGATCTACGTTCTGGATCGCGACCACCTCGGGCATTATCAGCCACAAAGCAACAGCCATGCCGTGCAGACGATCACCACCAAAGGCGGCATATTTGGATCGATGGCGTATTGGAATCGGAATGTCTATGTATTGAGCGACAGCGACGCATTGCGCGATTTCGAAGTCAAAGATGGAAAGCTTGCGTTCAAGGCGACCAGCAGCTTCAGGTTTGAAGATCATGCGGCGACGCCCTCAGTTTCCGCGAATGGCGACAAAGACGGCATTGTCTGGGTGCTGAGTTCCAAAGGATGGAATTCGCCCGACCGGAATGCGGTGCTGCATGCGGCGGATGCCTCCAACGTTGCGCACGAGCTCTACAACAGCGAGCAGAATGCCGCTCGCGACCGCGCAGGCACGGCCCTTCGATTCAACATACCGACCATCGTGAACGGGCTTGTCTACGTCGCCGCAAAGCGAGAGGTGGATGTCTACGGGCTGCTTCCCGCAGGGCGATAGCGGATGCTGTCAAGACGACTCCATCTGACCTCCGCGCTCGCAGTGATCGCCGCGTGCATGGGATGCCGCAAGCCCTCACCGGAACATGGCGCCGCATTGTTCGTGAAAGACTGCGCCGGGTGTCATGTTCAGCGGCCAGGCCAGAAGAGTTACGTCCCTTCGCTCACCGGATATTTTGACCGCAAGCCGAAACCAACCGAGCGGCAGACGCGGCGAATCATCAGCTATGGAGGGCAGTACATGCCCCCGTTCACCAAACGGCTGTCATCCGATGACATCGACGATCTGATCGCGTATCTGCATACAAGCGGCAGGCATGTTGAAGAGTAACAAAACACACCATTAACAACCGGCGACTTGTCCCTGTGATCCCACCCGTTCCGGCTATGATTGAGGTCGATGAACTGACCGCACTGAACTCCTTTGTTCGACCATGAAATTGACTCGCCGTTTTGAATGCACAATGGAGGTTCGGATGAAGCTGTGGGTTAGCCTGCTGCTTGCACTTTCACTCCTGCTGAACCACCCAGGCCCTATCGCGGCTGCCGCTGAACATCCCGATCTGGTGCTGCAGGGCGGCAAGGTTTATCCATCCCCGACTGCCGGCCCCATCGACAACGCAGTAGTGGTTATTCAGAATGGCCGCATCGCTGCGGTGGGGAAGCGCAGCGAATTGAAGATTCCGAAGTCGGCGCAGGTGATCGATTGCACAGACAAGGTAATCGTCGCCGGATTCTGGAATAGTCATGTGCATTTCGAAGCTGGGTGGCAGGACATTCCGCATGCCCCGGCCGACAAGGTCGAAGCCCACATGCAGGAGATGCTGACTCGCTGGGGCTTCACGACAGTGTGGGATCTCGGTTCCGTGCCCAGCAACACACTGGCGCTGCGGCACCGGATCGAAGCCGGCGAGATTGCCGGACCGCAGATTCTGATGGCCGGAGATATTTTTCCTAAAAACGGCCATCCTGTGTATCTTCCCGCAGAAATGCAGTTGCCTGAGGCCGCCAGCGCTCCGGAAGCGAAACAGATGGCGGCGCAATATTTGAAGATGGGTCTCGACGGCATAAAACTCTTCACCGGTGCATTCATGGGCAACAAACCGGTCATAAACATGGATACCGCCATCGTAAAAGCTGCGGTCGATGTGGCACACGCCGAGGGTAAGCCGCTTTTTGCTCATCCGCAAAACCGCATTGGTGTGGATAACGCGCTGGCCGGCGGCGTCGACGTGCTGGCCCACACGATTCCAACGGAGGGCAGTTACACGGCGGATGAGCTGTTCCGAATGAAGCAGCAGCACACGGCCCTGATCCCGACTTTGACATTGTGGACGACGGTGGTCTCGGACCCCGCCGTGGCGGACAAACTGGTGGCATCTGGAGTCGATGAGTTGAAGGCATATTTCTCCGAGGGCGGCACAATCCTGTTTGGGACCGACGTGGGTTTCCAGTCTAAGTACGATACCGCTCAGGAGTTTGAATACATGGGACGCGCGATGCCCTGGCGCGATATTCTCGCTTCGCTGACGACCAATCCGAGCGCGTTCTTCAAAGAGACGGAAAAAGGCCGAGTGGAGAAGGGTATGAACGCCGACCTGGTCGTGCTCGATGCCGATCCAGCCAGTGATGTTCGGAATCTTTCGAAGGTGGCGTACACGATCAGGGAAGGGAAGATCATCTACTCCGCGTCCGGCAAAATGTAGTTGGGTTCTTGGGTATGGATAATTTTCAAGAATTTTCAGAGACTTCGGCGCAAGGAATCTCCGTTCGAGGGTTTCTGCATCGTGCAGACAATTCTGACGGGGATGGCCTCGTACTGACACATGGCGCGGGAGCGAACTGCAACGCTCCGCTACTGGTTGCGCTGGCGGATGCGTTTTGCGCGTCGGGTCTTACCGTACTCCGCTGCGATCTGCCTTTCCGCCAGGCGCGGCCGCATGGGCCTCCACCACGCGGGAGCGCGGAGCGAGACCAGGAGGGACTGCGAGTGGCAATCGAGTCCATGCGACGCCTTGTTTCAGGCCGCTTGTTTCTATGCGGCCATTCGTACGCAGGCAGGCAGGCGTCGATGCTGGCCGCGGCAGAGCCTGGACTCGTCGAGCGGCTTCTGCTTCTTTCCTACCCGCTCCATCCTCCGCAGCGGCCGGGCGAATTACGAACAGGACACTTCCCGAATCTTCAGACTCCGGCGCTCTTCGTGTCAGGCGTGCGAGACGGCTTTGGCTCGATCGCCGAAATAACAGCCGCGTTGAAACTCATCCCGGCGCGAACGGAACTGCTGCCGATCACGGGCGTGGGGCACGAGCTCATGACAAAACGAAACCGCGAAGAGGTGACGCGATCAGTGGTTGAGGCATTCGGAGCGTTTGCAAATCAAGAGGGTACTTAGGCGCTGCGCACGGTCCTTCGCTCGATGCGCCTCTCGTAATTCTCGCCTTTGAGGATGCGCTTCACGTAGATGCCCGGCGTAACGATGTGGTCGGGATCGATCTCGCCCGGCTCGACCAGCTCTTCGACCTCGGCGATCGTGATCCTGGCGGCGGTGGCCATCATGGGATTAAAGTTTCGCGCCGTCTTTTTGTAAACGAGATTTCCCGAGGTGTCGCCCTTCCAGGCCTTGATGAGCGCGAAGTCGGCGCGCAGCCAGTGTTCCATCAGATAGAGCTTGCCCTCGAACTCCCGCGTCTCCTTGCCCTCGGCGACCAGGGTGCCCACTCCGGCAGCCGTGTAGAAAGCCGGGATGCCGGCACCCCCGGCGCGAATGCGCTCGGCTAGCGTGCCCTGCGGAATCAGCGTAAGGTCAATCTCGCCCTTGAGAACCTTGTCTTCCAGCAGCTTGTTCTCGCCGACGTAGCTGCCGGAATGCGAGACGATCTGGCCTGTCTCGAGCATGCGCCCCATGCCGAACTGGTCAACGCCCATATTATTGCTGATAGTGCGCAGACCCTTCACTCCGAGCCGCACCAGCGCTGCGATCAGGTTTTCCGGGATACCGCACAGCCCAAAGCCGCCCACCATCAGCGTCGCGCCTGCGGGAATGTCCGCCACCGCCGCGTCGGCGCTCTCAACCACCTTGTTCAACGTGAACCTCCATCAGACCGTGAAAAAATCACGGGCAAAGCACCGAGCAGAATACTGGATAGGCAGGCGCGAAAGCCAGTTTGCGATTGAGGTCGGTCGAACAAACCCCTCCAACATGATATGCAGATGCGATAGCATGGCTGCGACTGCGCAAGCACACGTCTTAAAGGAGCGTACCGATGCTGAAAGGTTTCCGTGATTTCATTCTTCGTGGCAACGTAGTGGATCTGGCCGTCGCCGTGGTGATTGGCGTCGCCTTCAGCGCGATCGTGAACTCGCTGGTGACGGATCTGATCAACCCGCTGATCGCCGCCGTTGTGAATAAGCCAGACTTCTCCTACCTGGTGCTCAACATTCATGGCGGCAAGATCAAGTATGGGAACTTCCTCAATGCCCTGATCCAGTTCCTGCTGGTCGCGTCGACCGTCTACTTTTTCGTGGTGCTGCCGCTGGGCAAGCTGCTCGCAAGGTTTAAGCCGCCTGTGGCGGAGCCGCCTGCGATGCGGCCCTGCCCAGAATGCCTCAGCGATATCCCGGTTGCGGCGAGTCGCTGCTCACATTGTGGACAGCCGGTCCCAGCCGTGCCGCTGCCGGCGTGATCCTGCTTTAGAATGCCTTCTTGCTGACCAAAGGGGAGCTCGACCGCGTCACCGTTGTGCTGGTAGCCGCGCGCAATCCACTCAACATCGGAGCGGCGGCGCGCGCCATGAGCAACTTCGGTTTCCTGCGCCTGTGCGTGGTCAATCGCTACGAAGTTGCCTTTCGCGAGGCGCGATCGGCGGTCGGCGCACCTGAACTTCTCCAGAATGCCGAGGAGTGCGCCAGCGTGGCAGAGGCCATCGGCGACTGCTCGCTGGTAGTGGGGACGACCGCGGTGGGATCGCGGCAGGTCGAGCATCCAGTGCATCGCCTGGAGGCCGGTGCGCAGTTGATCAGTGAGCATGCGGCGGGTGGCGGGCGCACGGCATTGCTCTTTGGATCGGAAAAGCGCGGACTTTCGAACGACGACCTCAGCTATTGCCAGTGGCTCATGCGCATTCCCACGCGCGCAGAGCACATCTCGATGAACCTCGGGCAGGCTGTCGCGGTATGCCTCTATGAGCTGATTCGGTCAGAGGGTTCATCGGTGGTCGCAGGTGCTCTGGCGCAGGCCACAACCGTCGAGTTGGAGCGCTTGGAGGGTGCCCTGCTTGGCGCGCTCCACGCGAGTGGATACATCAAGCCTGGAACCGAGGCCGCGACAGAAGAGAAAGCGCGCAGACTTATTCGCAGGATGCAGTTGGATTCCGCAGACGCCGAAATCTGGACAGGCATGCTGGCCAAGATGCAGTTGAAGCCGCGAAGAAAGTCCTAGTTCATGCTGTTGCGCTGGTCGATCAGAATCTGATCGTAGCGGTCAACCCTGACAAACCCGATCCGGGGAAACTCCAGGTCCAGGATGGTGTAGATAGTCGCCGTGAGCGCAAATGCGTAAACAAGGGTATGCAGCAATGGACGCTTCGAACTCTCGCCCATGCCGAAGCCTGCAATGAGCGCGCTGGACAGCGCGAGCACGACCAGCGTTATGTAGATGAGCAATGGCGGATGCGTGAGCAACGCAACCAGGCGTACGGTCGTAATGTCGATCATCTCGTTGAGAGACGAGACAACCAGCGACACTACAGCAGGTGACCCGGTCTGCTTCGCTGCTGCGACCGCGTCTGTCCAGACTCTCTTCTGCAATTCGTTCGAGCGCGCAAGATTTCTAATCGTATGCGCGCGGTCGTCGGTCAATTCCCTATAAAAGGTAAGGCGCGAATCGACATACGCCCGAAAGTCATCGCGAACCTGAGGCTGCAGTGCTTCAGGCAGCAGGTCGACCCGCAGCCACGCCGTGCCGATTGCGTTCGTCTCCTGCACGATGAGCTGCCGCCGTGTTTCGAATCGGGATTCCGCGCCGGAGAAAGAAAAGGCGAGCAGCAGCCCCATGAGTCCGAAGACCGCGCCATCGATCACGCCTAGTCCCTTGCTGCCATTCGCATCCGTGTTGCGCAGACGGATGCGCCGGCCGCACTCAATAAACGCAACCATCAGGCAAACAAGGAACACTGAAACCAGAATGAATGCTGCAATGCTCATTCAGTATCTCCAGCTCGTGAGATCGGCGCCGGCGGGCGCGGTCTTCTGAATGCGGTCGAGAATCTTCGGCAGGTACATCGTGTTGTAGTGTAGCCGCGACAGGGCATTGGGCAGCGTGGGATCGCCGTTCCAGCAATGCTCAGCGCGGTCTCCGTACTTGACCTCACCGCCGTAGGGAGGATTGGTCGTGGTCTTCAGGAAGTCCTCCATACGGTAGACGGCGTTGTTCAGGAAGTAAGTGTCGGCGCTGCCGACATAGATGTTAATCTTGCCTGCTAGCTTTGGTCCCAGCGTGCTCCAATTGCGTTCGAGGATCGCTTCGAGGTCGTAATGATCGCGCCAATATTCGGCGACGTGGTGATCAATCTCGCCCGTCTCCTTGTTGAAGATCGGCTGCGGATACCCGTCCTCGCCGACCGGTCCGTAGACAGCCTGCCAGATATCGAACTGCTCTCCCGAGCGTCCGTGATCGCCCAAGGCCAGCTCGTACCCGTTGATCTGCTCCGTGGTGATGAAGGTGTGGCCGAGGTAGTCGCGCATCGCGGGCTGCGCCACGCGCTTGTGCGCGCCTTCAAGGAAAAAGGCGTTCTTGTCGTCGTAGAGATTGATGTTCGTGTACTCATGAAAGTCGATCGGGTCAGGACAGGCCGCGAAGCTTCCGTTGTAGTGGTCTGGATAGAAGATCTGCACGGCGAGCGACTCCCATCCGCCCGTCGATCCGCCGTAGACGAAGCGCGCCCAGCCCTGGCCGATGCCGCGAAACTGCTTCTCAATCGCCGGAATCAACTCCGTCTCGATCGCATCGCCATAGGGGCCGACATTGGCCGAGTTCACCGCATACGAGTCGTCATAGTAAGGGTTGGCATGCTGAATCTTGATGATGAGCACGCGGGGGAAGCCCGGGCTGATCCACTTCTGGTATTCCTTGTACGCCTCCTCCTGCTGGATACGGTTGTACCCGCTGAGGTGGAACCTGTCGCTATAGTTCGGCTTCAGGTTGGGATCGGGCGGTTCGGTGCGGAAGTCGTCGAAACCATCGACAAAGTGGTCGTGAAAGATGATGAGCGGGAAGCGCGCGTTCAGATGGTCATCGAATCCTTCGGGTACGAGCACGACGGCGGAAAGGTACATGGGCCGTCCCCAGAACTTCGTCAGCAGCGTGCTCTGGATTTTAATGTGGCGGATGTACTTCGTGTCCGGCGGCACCTGAATCGGCGGAATCTCCTGGTCGAGTGAGATCGAAACCACACCGCCGCCGGGCCTCATGCTGATCTTCTGCGCCTTGCTGTAGAGATTGCCGGGCGAGCTGTTCCAGTGCTGTCCTTCGCCCTGGTCCATGTGCAGTTTGATGACTTTGCCATCTGACCGGTGGAAGGTCTCGTACTTATTCAGTACGGCCTGGACGGTGTACTCGCCCGGCGGCACATCTTTCAGGCTGCGGATCGGGTATCCCCAGGCTTTGTCGTCGATCATCACCGGCTGACTGGGCTTCAGTCCATCCACCGTCACTCCGAAGACGATCTGCGATTTGGGCGTGTCGTTGATCTGATTGCGCGGTTCGTCCGATTCATCCGTTGACAGGCACAGCAGCACGCGCCCATCGAGTGGCTCCGAACTGCGGGCTGCCGGGAAGCTGATTGAAAAACTTTGCGCTGAGGCGGCGAGAGCAGGCGACATAACAGCAGCGAGGAGAGCAAGTTGAAGACGAGACATGCAAGGAAGTGTAGCCGACAGGAGATATTTCGCGGCAAAATTCGCTCTCTACGCCACTCGTACTCGGGAAGAGGGCCGAACCGCACACCAGGCATGATTGCCTATTAAGGTCTCCAGCGACAGGATTATTCGTCCAGATATTCGACTGAAACCGCTTCGGAGGCAGACGGCTTATTTCGGGCTATTTCCGCGTGGAAAAGGTTATCCTTACCGGCATTGAACGCAGACCCACGCTGCTTCTCGAAAAAGGGGTGAAAGACATGACGAACGGCCCTGCCAAACCTCCTGCCGTTAGGCCTCCCGCTGCAGGGCTTCCTGCTGCTGCAGAACCCGTTCCTCCCGCATCCGCACCCGTGCCACAAAGCCCAAGCAACGCCCTTGGCGATCCTTCACAAAGCCTGCAAACGTTCAGTCTGCTGGACCTTCAGCAATACACGCTCGAGAAATCCTATTCACTAGACGCCAGCAAGGATTTTCACCTGTTCTATGTTGGGCGCGATGACGTGCACGACCTCCTGAAGTATGTGCTTTCCCGGGTCAGCGTCTCCCTGTATCTGAATATGTTCGGGTACGACGACGAGGAGCTCAACGAGATCGTGATGGCCAAGGCCCTTGATCCGCATGTGACCATGCTGATCACGCTCGACAAGAGCCAAAGCGGGTGTCCGATCGAACAGAAGCTGCTTGCGGCCGACCAGGCCCAGAACCTGAGCGCCTTTGGCACTCACTTCGTCATTGGCGAGTCCGCCACTCATCAGATCAGCCATACCAAGGGTTTTGTGGCCGACGGCAAGGTCGCCGGCGAAGGCTCCACCAACTGGTCAACCTCCGGCGAAGGCGTTTTCGTCGTGACCGGCCAGCCCGGCGGCAAAGGATTCGTCGCGCAGAACAATACGCAGTCGATCATCACCGATCCTGACACAATCAGCCGTTTTACCGCAGAGCTGATTGCCGAGCACATGGCCGCGCAGAAAGCCGCGATGAGCGATCCGACGAAACCTTCGTCGCTTAAGACGCCGGCCGGCAAGTAGGCGCAAAGGCTCGATTGCTTTGACTTCCAATTGTCAGAATGAGGACCGGCAGCCCGTTCAGCTCCGGCCCTCAGGTCCTCTACCGGTTTCCTGCTTCCGTGCTGCGGATAAACGCCGCCACACGGTCGTGCAGTTTCTCCAGTGACTCATCCCGCACATACACCATGTGTCCCGACTCGTACCAGTCGTACTCGATGTTCTTCGCCAGGCTGTCAGGGATGGGCAGGTGCTTGTCCTCGTAATAGGCCGAGTAGAAGGGAGTGGCCAGATCGTAATAGCCGCCATTCACCATCACCTTCAGCCGCGGATTCGTCTTCATGGCGGTCGCGATGTCGGAGCTTACGTTCAGGTTGATGGGATTGCCGTTGTGCTTCAGATCCCACTGCGCGGAGCCAAAGTCGGCCTGCGGCAGATAAGTCTGGCCCTCGCCGTACTTCAGCTCACGGCGAACATAGTCGTTGAAGAGCGACACATACGCCGACGAGATCGCCGAGCTCTGCGGGTCGTACTCGGCCTCTTCGCTCAGCGGATTGATCGTGGGGCCGGAGAAGCGCGTGTCCAGACGGCCGGTGGTCAGGTCCTGATCATCCTGCAGATTCTTCGAGAATCCGCCACCGCTCACGCGCAGATCGGCTTTCAGCAGATACGCAACCGGCAGGCCGGTGTAGTTATGCAGCTTCTCGGCGACGGTCTGCTTCTCGCCGGCGGAAAGATCCGTGCCCTGTGCCAGCGCGTGCGCATATTCGCCCATGGCAAAGTCCTCAACCTCCTTCAGGAATGGCTCGAGCGCGGCGGGCTGGTTGGGCAGTTTGTGATGGTAGTACGCTGTCGCGGCGAAGGTAGGCAGCGCAAGCTGGAAGGGAAGATCGATGCCGGGATTGGTTCGCGCCAGGTCGATGTCCGACGAGAAATTAAAGATCTGAGACAGCAGAATCACGCCGTTCAGGTCGATGCTCTTCTCATTCTCCAGAATGTTTGAGACCACAGACGACCGCGTCGTACCGTAGCTCTCGCCGAAGAGATATTTGGGCGAGTTCCAGCGGTTGTACTTGCTGATGAAGCGCGCGATGAATCGGGCATAGGCGTGCGCGTCCTCGTCGACGCCCCAGAAGGCTTTCTCCTTATCCTTGCCCACGAGCCGTCCAAAGCCGGTCCCGGGCATATCGATGAAGACCAGGTCACTCACATCGAGCAGGCTGTATGTGTTGTTCACCAGCTTGTAGGGCGCTCCTGCGAGATGCCGGTCGTCCGAAGTAACGACGTGCTTCGGCCCGAACGATCCCATGTGCAGCCACACGGTCGAGCTGCCTGGCCCGCCGTTGTAGATGAAGGTGATGGGCCGGTCTTCGGCCTTCGCGTCCTTCTTGAAGTAGGCCACGTAGAACATGCGCGCAACGGGCGGCGCATCCTTCGGATCCTTCGACGCTGCGGCGGCGAGTGCGGCCTCGGTATCGGGCAGCGGCTTGCCGTCTGGACCAAGCTGCGCGTCCTGCTCTTCAGTTGCCCCGACGGTGATGGTTCCGGCAACGGCTCTGTAGGCGATCGTAGCGCCGCCGGCGGTGACGGAGCCTTCGGTCGTCGAATCGGGCGCCAGGGCTGGAGCGGGAGCAGGCGTGGGTTTTGACTTGGCGTCGGGAGCGTCATCCTCTGCGGCCAGGGCAGAAATCGAAATCACGCCGGCCAGCAGTGCGGCCATTAGTGGAGAGAACCTTACCATCGGGTAAACCTCTTGCTTCAATAAATTTGTAACCAGTATAGAGCGCAGAGCGGGTGCTAATCTTGGCTTTGGTTCTGTTCAGGAGAACAGCCGTGTTCCACCCACTCCATCTGTGGGCTCCTCTAGTCACGTCCGCTGTAGTATTCGTCACAATTTCCCCGTATTGCCGGGTGAACGCCGCATGAGCGTGCTGAAGCTGCCCGCATTCGTGGTATCTGTTTTGATGATTGCGGCGAGCGCGGCAAATGGCGCGACTCCCGTAATCATTCACGTCGACGCGAGCAAGACCGAAGGCCCGTACACACCCGTCTGGAATTACTTCGGAGCCGACGAGCCCAACTACATCTACGCGCCCAACGGCGAAAAGCTGCTGCGCGAACTCAGCGCGCTCGGCCCCGCTCCTGTCTATTTCCGCACACACAACCTGCTGACCACGGGCGATGGAAGCGGCTCGCTTAAGTGGGGCTCGACGAATGCTTATCGAGAAGCCCCCGACGGTTCACCCATCTACGATTGGACCATCACCGATCGAATCTTCGATGCCCTTCAGGGTGCCCACGTTCGTCCGCTGGTGGAGGTCGGATTCATGCCCGAGGCACTGTCCACGCATCCTGAGCCCTATCGCCATAATTTCCCGAACGGAAACGTCTTCACCGGCTGGTCGTATCCGCCGAAGGATTACGCCAAGTGGAGCGCCCTGGTCACGGCATGGGTGCGGCATCTGCATCAGCGCTACGACGTGAGCGGCTGGCTGTGGGAAGTGTGGAACGAGCCCGACATACCTTACTGGCACGGCACGGCCGAGGAGTACGACAGGCTCTACGACGTGACCGCCGCCGCCATTCGCAGCGAACTCTCGGACGCCAAAATCGGTGGACCCGAATCAACCGGACCGGCGAACGATCAGGCGGCTGCCTTTCTCCACCAGTTTCTGGAGCACTGCGCCCACGGTACAAACGCCGCAACCAGCAAAACCGGAGCGCCGCTCGATTTCATCAGCTTCCACCCGAAGGGCAGCCCAAAATTCATCGACGGCCACGTGCGCATGAACGTGGGCGCGCAGCTGCGGTCGGTCGAGCGCGGCATGCAGATCGTTGCCTCGTTCCCCGAGTGGCGCAGCACACCCATCATTCTCGGCGAGAGCGATCCCGAGGGTTGCGCCGGGTGCAAAGGCGAGCAGAACGGTTATCGCAACGGCGCACTCTATGGCGTGAGCGTCGCCGAGGCCATCGCCCGAACCTACGAGCTGGCCCGCAAGGAGAATGTGCATCTTCAGGGCGCGGTCACCTGGGCATTCGAGTTCGAAGATCAACCTTATTTCGCAGGCTTCCGCGAGCTCGCGACGAATGGCATCGACAAGCCGGTGCTCAATGTATTCCGCATGCTGGGCATTCTCGGCGGCGACTGGATCAGTGTTACCAGTAGCGGAGCGCAGTCTCTGGGAAATGTGGTCGCCAACAGCGTGACTGCTTCGCCCGACGTCAACGCCATGGCCACGCGCAGAAACCGCGAAGTCGATGTCCTCGTCTGGAATTACCACGACGATGATCTCCCCAGCGATCCAGCCCAGGTGCAGCTTGCGATCGGAAATCTGCCGGCAAGAAAGATACACGCTGAGATCTTCCGTATGGACACCAATCACGGCAACTCGTTTACTGTGTGGAAGGAGATGGGCAGTCCCCAAACTCCCACTGCCGACCAGCAAAAGCAGCTGCAACTTAGCAGCCGACTTGTCGCGACTCCGGAGAAGCCGGCCATCACCGACTCCACCGCCACGCTCAACTTCCCGTTGCCGCGCCAGGGTGTCTATCTCGTGCGCCTCAAGTGGTAGAAGCAGCCGTTGCTCAGCGGTTTCTGCAACGCGCGGATTGGCCCGCTCGTCTAAGATGGAGCAAAGAAAGCGACGTATGGCCGACCGACTCTACTTAAGCTTGTGGTATCCCAATTTTCGCCTGACTTCTTTATCCGCCGCCCTTGAAAAAGTCATGGAACAGTTTGCTGCGGTGGCGGGATCTGCCCGCGTCAAAGCCGCCGCGGCTTATCCGCTCTCGTGGAACGAGGCTCCTGTCTATCAGCGCATCTACGACACTGAGCACGCCGAGGACGCGGTGGACTCCGAACCGAGGTCGGCGATTCCGGCAGCCATGGAACTGCTCCACGACGACTTCGCTTACGAGTTCGAAGTGCAGTGGGAGCTATGGGCTCCCGAAGTTGGCGGCGGCCTGCATCCAATCTGGCGCAAGGAGCTGCGCGTCGTGCGCATCGTCGGCTACGGGCCGCAATTCGATGATGCTGCCTACGAGCAGAACGGGCATATTCGCGTAGACTTCGGCCCCGACGCCCCTTTTCTTCAGGAAGACCTGGACTTGGACGACGAGGCAGCTGCGCACGTAAAGGAAAACGTACAACTGCTGGTCGATTTCACGAACGCTGTGCAGCAGCACGGCGGTATCTCGACCAGGTTGCTGTGGTCGGACTCGGGCGAAAGCCTTGCGCAGAAACTGATTGCGCGGCTGCAAAGTGTGAATTAGCTGGGTGAAACGGGTAGCTGGTGAAGCGGTCAGCTGAAGTCCGGGTGGCTAAGAAGCGGGTAGCCGGTTAGGTGGCAGGTAAAAGGTGTCATTGCAAAACTATCGACTTGATCTGAGGCGTCGCTCCACTCCCTTTGAAGTCACGTTTTTCGCTAACAGGTCTTCAGCCAACCGCTTTTTAGCTACCCGCTTTTTAGCTATCCGCTTTTTAGCTTGGGCGGACCCATGCGCTTAACCGTTGCCAGACTTCGCCTGGGCATCATCGTTCTGGCCGTTGTATTGTTGCTGGTTCTGGCCGGATTCTTCGGATACGCGCGCTACCGCCTACACCGCTTTGCCAAAGACCTGCCGGCTAGGTTGGGAATCGACATCCAGCAGACGGCGAACGGGTTTACCTACTCGCAGTCAAGCAAGGGCCACACGTTCTTTACCATCCATGCCTCAAAGCTGATAGAGCGCAAGAATGGCGGACGCGCCGCGCTGCACGACGTGGATATCACGCTCTACGGTCCCGAGGGATCGACCCGCGCCGACAAGATTTACGGGTCGGACTTCGACTACGATCCACAAAGCGGAATCGCCACGGCGAAGGGCGAAGTCCAGATCGACCTGGGCGGCCTGGGCGCGGTCCAAACACCCCAGACCGGAGCAGCTCAAGACGCTCACGGACAAAGCAACACCATCCATGTAAAAACCAGCGGACTCACCTTCAACTCAAAGACTGACGACGCCTTCACCGGCGAGTACATGGAATTTCAAATGCCGAATGCGGCGGGCAGTTCCACCGGTGCCAGCTACAACTCGAAGACCGGCCTGCTGGTGATGAAGAGTCAGGTGCAAATCACCACCAGCAGCAACGGCAATCAGGCTGTCGTGCGCGCGGCGCATGCAGAATTCCTGCGCAACTCAATGCAGGCCAGCTTGCTCAATCCAGTCTTCGATTACCAGTCGGAGAAAAGCTCCGCCGATCAGGCGATCGTCTACTTCCGCAAGGATGGAACGGCAGAGCGCATCGAGGCCCGGGGCCACATCCACGTTACCAACGACAACGGCGCAGTTGTGACAGCGGAGAGTTCCCAGATACAGCTCGACGCCAAGAGCCAGCCCGTTCAGGTGGATATGGCCGGCGGCGTTAATTTTGTCTCGAATAGCGAGACCCAAAGCATGCACGGCAACGCGGTCGAGGCCACGCTGACCTTCGGCGAAATGTCGATGCTCAAGCACGCCCAGTTCCGCAACGCGGTCAGTTTTGTCGACCAGGCTCTGAGGCTGGACAACGACCCGAAGGGCACGGCCACGCGCGAGGTACTGGCTTCGAAGCTGGACGTGGATTTCGCTCCCGGTTCCGATCCGAAGAAGAGCGTTGCGCAGAAGGCTCTGGCGACGGGCCGCGCCATGGTCAAGCTACATACCATCCCTTCGAACGCTCCTCAACAGCTCACCACGATTACCGGCGACCAGTTGCTGGCGACGCTCGACAACGGCAAAACCATCAAGCAACTCGATGGCTCGGGCAACACGGAGATTGTCGACCTCGCCATAGACGGCTCGACTAACACCAGCAAGGGCGACCGGCTGAAAGTGACATTCACTCCCCAGCCACAGGCCAGCACGGCAAAGGCTGAGAAAGCGCCTGCCCGGCCGCCCGCGAAGCAAAGCGGTTCCGCTGGCTCACAAAACGTGCAGGTGGAAACGGCGATTCAAGACGGCAATGTGGTGATGACGCAGACGCCTGCGAAAAAGCCGGGTGCGCCGGCTGATCCGGCGACAGTTACCGCATGGGCGCAGCATGCCGAATATCACGCTTCCGACCAGATGTTGCACCTGACAGGCGATCCACGGCTGAATGACGGGCAGTCGTTGCAGATGACAGCGCAGGCAATTGACTACCAACGCGATTCCCGCGACGCCGCCGCGCAAGGCAGCGTAAAGGTGACCTATACGCAGTCGAAATCACCCAGCCCAGCCGCCGCCAACCCCGGCCCATCGTTGGGTGGAGATGGGCCGGTTCACATCACCGCTGACCGGGCCCAGTTGCATCATGCCACCAACATCAGCATCTTCCACGGCACTCCGGACACTCCTGCGCGAATGTGGCAGGGAGACAACTCCATCCTCGCTCCGGTCCTCGAGCTGTCGAGAACGCCGCAGACGCTCAGGGCTCACGGAGAAGATGGCAGCTCCGCTCCAGTGGTCAATGCCAACCTGACATCCGCGATCGGCGCCAAGCATCAGCAGGCAGTTGTGCGGGTCCACAGCCAGACGCTCTTTTACGCCGATGCCGACCGCCGCGGCGACTTTCGTGGCTCGGTGACAGCAGAAGACCCGGACGGCATCATTCACGCCGACCAGGTGCAGTTCTATCTGACGCCTGCGCCGCAGCAAAAAAGCCCGAGTGGGTCCGTGCCACCTCAGCCGTCGCAAAGCCAGCTCGACCGCATCGTTGCCACGGGCCGCGTTGTCATTACACAGCCCGGTCGCAAAGGCGTGGGCGAGAAGCTGGTCTACACCGCCGATGATGGAAAATACATCCTCACCGGGACACCTGCAAATCCTCCGCGCATCACAGATCAGGGCAAGGGAACTACCACTGGAGCGACATTGATTTTCAATAGTCAGGATGATAGCGTCGTGGTGAGTGGGGGACAGTCGGGCACCGTTACGGATACGCGCGCTCCGAAGTAGATGCAGAAGCTTTCGACGGATGAGATCGGCAAGTCCTACAAAAGACGCCAGGTAGTCAGCGGTGTCAGCGTTCACGTCAGCCAGGGAGAAGTCGTCGGCCTGCTGGGGCCGAACGGCGCGGGCAAGACGACCAGCTTCTACATCATTGTCGGCCTCATCGCTCCGGATTCCGGCCGCGTCCTCGCCGACGGCGAAGACATTACTCGCGTCCCCATGTACATGCGGGCCCGGCAATATGGCATCAGCTACCTTCCGCAGGAGCCGTCGGTCTTTCGCAAGCTCACTGTCGAGGAGAACATCCTCGCCGTGCTCGAAGTGCAGAATATCTCGCGCGAAACGCGGCGCGCCCGCACCGAGAAACTCATTGAGCAGCTTAACTTGGGCCAGATCCGCAAGACCCGCGGTTATGCCTTGTCAGGCGGTGAGCGGCGGCGCGTGGAGATCGCCCGCTGCCTGTGCATCCAGCCTTCTTTTATTTTGCTTGACGAGCCCTTTTCGGGAATCGATCCCATTGCGGTAATCGACCTGCAGGAGATTATCTTCGACCTTAAAGCCAGCGGCATCGGTGTGCTCATTACAGACCATAATGTCCGTGAGACTCTTTCCGTAACAGACCGTGCGTACATCATCAACCAGGGGAAGATCTTCCGGGATGGCACGCCGGAACAGTTGGGCAACGACCCGGAAGTGCGGAGAGTGTATCTGGGCGAGGGATTCTCCCTGGGTTAAGCCGATTGCAAGGTTTGGTGAGATCGGCAGGTTACGAAAGGCGGCGGGACCTTAAGGGTTTTCAGGAAGGTCTTCTAAGGCGTTCCCTCCTGGATGTACACTGGGAGGCACCACTCTGCATTTTTCTTGAAGATGGGATGCAATGGCTCTTCTCCAACCCAAGCTGAGCTTGAAAGTAGCTCAACGGCAGATATTGACGCCCGGCCTGATGCAGATGGTCAGCGTGCTGGCGCTGAACAAGCTTGAGTTGAAGGAGATGATCAACGCCGAGATTACCGAGAACCCCATTCTCGAGGAACTCGAAGAGAATGTTCCGCTTCTCGATGAAGTCGCCCAACAGGAGATCGAGCACGACCGGTCGATTGAGATGCGGGCCGCCGAGACGGAGCCCGAAAAGAAAACCGATCCCTTCGACGAAATCGACATGGGTTCCTATTTCCAGGATTATCTCGATCCCGGTTTTCGTACTGGCAACAATTTTGAGATCAGCGAAGCGCCTTCAATTGAGAACTTCCTTTCGCAGCCGGGCACGCTGACCGATCACATCTTCTGGCAGCTCGGTTCCATCTCCCTTTCACCGGCGGTCCGAGACGCAGCTGAATACATCGTCGGCAATCTGAACGAGGACGGCTATCTCACCGCCAGCGATGAAGAGCTGCTTGCCGGCTATCTTCGCGAACAGCTCGGCCCTGAAGCAGCACCCGAACCAGATACAGATGCGGAAGCAGACGCGCACGCGAATTCCGGCTCACAAAAAGCCACGCCCGTTCGCAGGAACAGCCATGCCGCACTGTCGCAATTGCCCCAGGCTATGCTCGACCGGGCCAGGGCGCACCTCGATGCCGGTTTGGCCGTCGTCCGGCAGCTCGACCCCGTGGGTATTGCTACACGCGATCTTCGCGAGTGCCTGTTGGTTCAAGTGGAGGCCCAGCGCAAGGAGTTCGAGCTCATCTTTGCGCGGCAGAGCCGGGGAGAGTTACCCAGCCGCGGGCAGCGTCACACCAGGGAACAGCAGAACGGATATGCCGGGAACGGAAGCTACGCACGCGCGGCGGCCAACGGTTTCGGCAGTTTCGATCCGGATGGCGTTGCCGAGGTTTCCGCCGATGAAGAGCAGGTAATCCCCGAGGCCATCGAGAACCAGAGCAGGGAAGCCGCGCTGCCCAGCTGCACAACCGACAGCCGCCTCGAGATATTCGACGTTGCCGCGTGCATTATCGATAAACATCTGCAATTGCTGCAGAAGCGAGACCCGCGCGAGCTGTCGAAAGCCATCGGAAAGTCTGTTGAGATCGCGCAACACGCCATCGAATTTATCCGTACCCTCGACCCGCGCCCCGGACAGCGATACAACCGATCCGACGCCAGATTGATCGAACCGGATGTGGCCTTTGTGAAGCGCGGCGACGAGTATGTGGTTGTGATGAACGAAGAAGACCTGCCCACCCTGCGGCTAAATCAGGGCTACCGCCGCATGCTGACGCAACAGGGTGCGGAAAAAGAGGTCAAGGATTACGTGAAGGAGCGGTATCGCTCGGCGCTTCAGCTCATGCGCAATATCGAGCAGCGCAAGAACACCATCCTGCGCACCTGCGAAGCGATTGTCCGCCGCCAGGGAGACTTCCTCGAGAAGGGCGTAGAGGCTCTCCGCCCCATGATGATCAAGGAGGTTGCGGAGGAGATTGGCGTTCACCCCTCCACTGTCAGCCGCGCCGTGTCGAATAAATATGTGCACACCGCGCAGGGTGTATACGAGCTGCGATTCTTCTTTTCCGAGGGTGTGAATGGCCCGGAAGGCGCCGGCACGCCGCTCATGCTGCTGAAACGCAAAGTTAAAAAATTGATCGAAGATGAGGATCCCGGCAAGCCGCTTACCGACGATCAGATCGCCGCCATGCTGCAGAGCCAGGGCATCAATGTGACCCGGCGAACCGTGGCCAAATACCGTGAAGATCTGCGAATTCCCAGCACCCACCAGCGCCGCGTTCGGGGATGAGGTACAATCCCCATTCCTGGTGGAAATTCTGTTTCGGAAGGGAGCTTTCACCATGCAGGTTGAGTACACCGGCAGACAGGTGACCGTTACTCCATCACTCCGCACTCTGGCGGAGGAGGGCATTGAGCGAATCGGCAAGATTCTCGGCAGGACAACCGGCGCGCATGTGATCCTGAGCGCGGAAAAATATCGTAAGACAGCCGAAGTGAGCGTCAAAACGCGCCGTCATGACATCCTCGGCATCTCCGAGGCGACCAGTATGGAAACCGCCCTTCGTGGGGCACTGGAAAAGGCGGAAACCCAGGCCATCAAATGCAGAAAGAAGCTTCAGGCGAAGAAGCGTCAGCCGAAAGAAGAGAAACTCCTGGCCGATCTGCAGTTGGAGCGTCCGCGCCGCACCTCCGCAAAGCCCGGCGGCGCAACTGCGAAGCCAGCCGCTGCTGCTTCGAAGGCCAACAGCAATGGACGCAGCAAGCCGGTTATCCCCGTCACCGTGCATAGTTTTCCGGCGCGCACGCCCATTCCCGAGCCGCACATCGTCCGCTCGACCGATTCGGTTGCGCTCCGCCCTATGACCCTTGAAGAAGCCGTGAAGGAATGCGAATTTCGCGATCGCGAGGTCTTCGTCTTCCGCGACAAGGGCGGAAATGTAAAGGTGCTGCACCGCAAGCGCGACGGCAAAATGGAACTCATCGAAGAGCCTTAAAGGCAGGCTAATTCCTGCTCCCTGATTTACGATGGGTGCATGACCCGGCCGAAAAGGATCGTTCCCAATAAAGCGGCCGCTCGCCTTGCCGTCCACGCGCCTGTTTCTCATGCCGAGCCGCGGCACGAGCTGGTCATTCTCACCGGATTATCCGGCTCCGGCAAAGCTTCGGCGCTCAAGGCCTTTGAAGACCTCGGCTATTACGCCGTCGACAATCTCCCCATCGACCTCCTCACGCCTTTCGCCGAACTGGCGGCGCAGTCGGTCGAGAACACCCGCGCCGCGCTGGTCGTCGATGTGCGCGAAGGGCAGCGCCTGGAGCGCTTTCCCGCCATGTTGAGAGAAGTGCGCAAGCGCCTCTCCACCACCGTCATCTATCTCGAGGCCTCCAAGGCCGCTCTTCTCCGCCGCTTTTCCGAAACGCGTCGTCCCCATCCGCTCGGCCGTGAAGCGATGGTCGGACCTGCGATTCAAGCCGAGCGCAAGCTGCTCGACCCCATCCGCAACGTCGCCGACATCCTCATCGATACCACCAACTTCAACGTGCACGAGCTTCGCGCCTACATCCAGAACCAGTTCGAGCGCGAGTCCGACGGCAAGAGCCTGCTCGTTTCCTCCATCAGCTTCGGCTACAAGAACGGAGTGCCGCTCGAGGCCGACCTTGTCTTCGATGTGCGCTTCCTGCCCAACCCGCACTTCATCCCCGAGTTCCGCCATCTCACCGGCCGCCATCCCAAAGTCATCGCCTACGTGCGCAAATTCGCGCAGACGCAGGAATTCCTGGGCCGCGTTACCGATCTGCTGCTCTTCCTGCTTCCGCACTACATCCACGAGGGCAAGAGCTATCTGACGGTGGCTTTCGGATGCACCGGCGGGCAGCATCGATCGGTGATGATCGCGGAAGAGATGCGCAAACGCCTCGCGAAAGAAGGCTACCGCGTAAAAACCGCGCATCGGGATATGCCGCGCTGATTAAGGCCTGCCTGAATCCCGCATCCCTCGGTACGAATCTACTCCTGCAGACAACACAGGAGTCATCATGGATCTCGGACTCAAGGGCAAGCGCGCACTCGTTACTGGCTCAACCGCAGGCATCGGATTCGCCATCGCCAAACTCCTCGCGCGCGAAGGCGCATTCGTCTATGTCAATGGACGCACCGAGGAGCGCGTCAACAGGGCCGTCGGCGAGATCGAGGGCAAGGTGGATGGCGTTGCCGCCGACCTGAGCACCGAAGAAGGCGCAAAGACGCTCTTCTCTCGCGTCCCACACCTTGATGTACTGGTCAACAATCTCGGCATCTTTGAGACTAGGCCATTCCTTGAAATCGACGACGCCGACTGGCGGCGATTTTTCGAGACGAACGTGCTTTCCGGAGTGCGCCTGTCGCGCCATTATCTCCCCCAGATGCTCGAGAAGAAGTGGGGCCGCGTGATCTTCATCTCCAGCGAATCAGGCGTGCAGATTCCCGCTGAGATGGTGCACTACGGCATGACCAAGACCGCGCAGATGGCCGTCGCGCGCGGCATCGCCGAGTCATTCCCGGCCAGCGGCATCACGGTCAACTCCGTGCTGGTCGGCCCCACTGAGAGCGAGGGCGTGGCTACCTTCGTCGAGAGCCTGGCCGCGCAGCAGGGCAAGACGAAGGAAGTGCTTGCCCGCGAGTTCTTCGAGCATGCCCGGCCCAGCAGTCTGATCAAGCGCTTCGAGACTCCGGAAGAAGTCGCCGCGATGGTCGTTTATCTATGCAGCGAGGCAGCTTCGGCGACGACCGGCTCCGCGATCCGCGTTGATGGGGGCGTGATCCGCGCTATCGCATGAGAAGTGAGTCGACCTCCAGCGTAGAATCGGCGCAGTAGCGTCTGCGCTGGAGAAAGGCCTTCCGTGAGCTTTCGGTCCCTCGTCCTGCTCATTCTGGCTGGAGTCATCGTGCTGGTACTCATCCGCCGGCGCGGTTCTAGGCGGTAGCGTGTTGACCAGCCGAAGGCCTCTCCGTGTGCCCAGCCGCGGCAAACAGTCTAAAATAACGGAATGATCTGGCAGTCGTGGCCAATTGAGCCGCTACCTGGGAAGAAGCAATGAAGCGAGGGTGGCGACTGCTCCATTACGCCGGCCGATACTGGCTTCAGATCATCTCCGCCGTTGTGCTGGCCGCTGCTGTTGGACTCCTCGACGCCTTTCGCGTTCTGCTCGTTGGTCCCATTTTCGACAACGTCCTCCATCCCGGAGGCAGCCGCAAAGACATTACGCTTCTCTCCGCGCTGGGAACCCGATTTCACATCGACCTTCAGAGCCTCGTCCCATCGCACTTTCACAATGACTGGACCGTCGTTGCGTTCGCCTTCGTTGGCTCTACGCTTCTGAAGGGCATCTGCGACTACACCGGAACCTACCTCGCCAACTACGCCGGCTTCGGAATGATCACCGATCTGCGCGACGATCTATACGAAGCCATCCTGCGCCGCTCGATCTCTTTTTTCCAGAAACACGCCACCGGCACGCTGCTCTCCGCGCTCATCAATGACATCGAACGCGTGCAATACGCCATGTCGTCGGTGCTGTCGGATTTTCTCCAGCAAGTCTTCACGCTCATCTTTACGGCTGCGGTGGTCATCTTTCTCGGCGGCAAGCTCGCGTGGGTTCTACTGCTCTTTGTTCCCATCGTCCTCGGCTCGATCAGAAAAATCGGCCGCGGCGTCCGCCAGACCACGCGCAAAGGCCAGGACAAGCTGGCCGAAATCCAGAACATCCTGCACGAAACTATCACCGGCAATCGCATCGTCAAGGCCTTCAATATGGAGTTCTGGGAGGTGCTGCGCTTCCGCCAGGCCGCGCGCCGTCTCTTTCGCGCCAATCTCAGTTCGGTGCGCGCCCAGGCCATCAGCTCGCCGCTCATGGACCTGATCGGAGCCGTGGCTATCGCCCTGCTGCTTCTCTTTGGGCGCAACGCGATCAACAGCCACGTGATGACGACGGGCACGTTCTTCGCTTTCATCGTCGCGCTCTTCAAGCTCTACGATCCGGTGCGCCGTTCAGCGGTGTACTACAACAGCTTCCAGCAGGCGCTCGGCGCGTCGCAGGCCATCTTCGAATTCATGGAAGACCAGGACGAAGTCGTCGAGCGCAAGCACCCATTCCACCTGAAGGGTTTTCGTGAGGCGATCCGATTGGAGAACGTGGGCTTTGCCTACAGCAGCGACGAAGGCAAAAGGGAAGTCCTGCATAACATCGATCTCGACATTCGACACGGCGAAGTGATCGCACTCGTCGGCCCGAGTGGAGCAGGGAAGTCGACCCTCGTGAATCTCATCCCGCGCTTCTTTGACGCCACCTCGGGTCGCGCCCTCATCGATGGACACGACCTGCGCGATGTGAGCTTGAGATCGTTGCGGGAACAAATCGGCAAGGTCACGCAGGAGACGATCCTCTTCAACGACACCGTGCGCAACAACATTGCCTATGGACAGCCTGATGTGCCGCTTTCGCGCGTGGTTAAAGCCGCGCATGCCGCTCTTGCACACGACTTTATCCTGCAGATGCCGGATGGTTACGACACCATCATCGGCGAGAAAGGCTTCCGCCTTTCCGGAGGCGAGCGTCAGCGACTGGCCATTGCCCGCGCTATTCTGAAGGACGCCCCCGTGCTCATTCTCGACGAGGCTACCTCCGCACTCGATAACGAAAGTGAATCACTCGTACAGACGGCGCTGAGCAATCTGATGACTGGTCGCACGGTTATTGTGATTGCGCACCGGCTCTCGACGGTTCGCCGCGCTACGCGCATCGCGGTGCTCGAGCAGGGACGCATCACCGCTATCGGCTCACACGAGGAGCTGCTGCAAATCTCGCCCACGTACCAGAAGCTATATCGCCTGCAGTTCATGGGCGCCGACGAATACGACTCGCGCGAACCGGCCCTGCTGGGAAAGGTGGATGCATGAGTACGCCAGCACCTGTTTCCTCGCCAGTCTATTCCATGACCGGATTCGCCCGCACTTCGGGGCGCGTTTCCGAATCGCTCAGCTTCGCCCTCAGCCTCAAGAGCGTCAACCATCGCTTCCTTGACCTGCACATGCGCCTGCCAGGCGGAACCGAGTCGCTCGAGATGCAGCTTCGCCGCCTGCTCAAACAGAAACTGGTGCGCGGTCACGTCGAAGTTACGCTCAACCTCGACCGGGGCCAGAAGACTGAGACGGCTTATGACGCGGCGCTTGTGGAAACCTATCTCACCGCTTTCCGCAGCGCCTCCGCGCAGCATGGATTGCTGGGTGCGCCGGACCTGAATGCCATCTTCCGCCTGCCTGGCATCTTCAACGGCGATAGCCGCTCCTATGAGAAGGCTTCAGGGGATCGCGGCTCCGAAGAAGAAGCCCGCGCTCTCGAAGCCGCGGTCCTTGAAGGGATCCCGCGGCTCATCGACGCCCTGAACGTCATGCGCGCGCAGGAAGGTGCGGCCCTTGCGGCTGAATTGCACGCCGCCCTCGACCGCCTGCGCAGCCTGGTCGACGAAGCGGCGGAGTTGCGCGAAGATGTGCGCCAGGCTTACTTCGAGCGGATCAGCCAGCGGCTCGCAGCCATGCTCGATGGATCGTTCGACCGCGATCGCGTGTTGCAGGAGGCCGCGCTGCTCGCCGAGCGCAGCGATGTGGACGAAGAAGTAACGCGCCTGCGCACCCATATCGATCACTTCCGGTCACTGGTGGAGAACGGCGGCGAAATTGGCAAGAAGCTCGACTTCCTGTTGCAGGAAATGAACCGCGAAGCCAACACCCTGCTTTCCAAAACAGGCGGTGTTGCCGGAAATGGTCCGCGCATCACCGAACTTGGCCTGGGCATGAAATCCGAAATAGAAAAAGCGCGCGAACAGATTCAAAATCTTGAGTAGGGACGCGAATACAAAGGAGAACACCAGCACTTTGGCAGGCATCTTGTTTCTCATCTCGGCTCCCTCCGGCTCGGGCAAATCATCGCTGGTGAACCGGCTTCGCTCGCTGGTGGAAAACCTCGAGTTTTCCGTCTCGTACACGTCGCGCACGCCGCGCGGCTCCGAGCAGGAGGCCCGCGAATATCATTTCATCTCGCGCGACGAATTCGAGCGAATGATTCACGCCGGCGAATTCCTGGAGTATGCCGATGTCTTCGGCAACTACTACGGTACGGCGCGACAACCGATTAATGAGGCCTTCGCCAAGGGCAAAGATGTGCTGCTGGATATCGATGTGCAGGGCGCTTCGCAGGTGCGCAACAAGATGTCTGACTCCGTCAACATTTTCCTGATGCCGCCTTCACCGGATGATCTTGCTTATCGCCTGCGCAGCCGCAGTCGCGCGGAAGGTGCTGTGCAGGAAGAGATTATCCGGCGTCGACTCGCCAAGGCTCGCGAGGAGATTGAGAATTACCGCGAATATGGCTATATTCTGGTCAACGATATTCTCGACCGCGCGGTCGAGGAAATGGCAGCCATCGTCGCCGCCGAGCGTATGAGCCGCAACCACGGCCCATCGACTCGCGACGACGAGGAGCTGATCGCAAAGGCGGAAAAATGCCGCCAGCGAAATTCTGAAGTGCGAATTAAACCCGTGCTCCAGGCTTTCGGAGTCGTCAACGCTGAGGCCACTCCGGTGTGAGTTGGTCGAGGTAATTTTTTGGAGAAGAGACGCCATGAGTGTTGAACAAGAGTTCGATAGCAATTTTCGCTATGTAATGGTTGCCGCGCGCCGCGCCCGCCAGCTCCAAAATGGCTCGCAGCCGCTGGTTGATTCCCGTTCCCGTAAGGCCTGCAAAGTTGCACAGGATGAAATCGCCGCCGGCAAGGTCGGTTACGTCAAAGCCGACACACCGGTGATCAAGCCGGAGATCGCGGCTCCCGAGATCCCGAAGTTCGTCAGCGTTTAAGCCGGATCGCACACATCGTGTACGGATTTTCGGGTCTCGATTAGCAACCTCCCGTAATATTCAGGTATGAAGGTTACGGTCGGGGTTTCTGGCGGCATCGCCGCTTACAAGGCGGCGGAGCTGGTTCGTGCGCTTCAACAGCAGGCGCTCGATGTCCACGTAGTGATGACTGAGGCGGCGGTGCAATTTGTTCAGCCGCTCACGTTCGCCTCGCTTACCGGTCACAAGGTCATCACCAGCCTCTGGACTGCGCCTGAGTCGTCAGACGACAACCTCGACTCGGCCATCGAACACATTGAAGCCGCGCAGACGACCGATGTCCTTGTCGTTGCCCCGGCCACGGCCAGTATTCTGGCTAAATTCGCGCACGGGATCGCCGACGATTTTCTGACCACGCTCTATCTCGCCACCACTGCGCCGGTAATCGTGGCTCCTGCGATGAACGTGAACATGTGGCAGCACCCCGCCACGCAAGCCAATCTCGAAACGCTCGCGAGCCGCAATGTGCACATCGTACCGCCCGACGCCGGATACCTCGCGTGCGGCATGACCGGCAGCGGCCGCCTCGCCGACACGCCAGCTATCGTTGAAGCGGTCCTCGGTGTGCTGCACCATCGCAACGATCTCGCCGGTGAGATCGTGCTGATAACCGCTGGAGGCACCCGCGAAGCTCTCGATCCGGTGCGCTTCCTCGGCAATCGCTCCAGCGGCAAGATGGGATACGCTCTCGCCGAAGCTGCCGAGCGCCGTGGCGCGCGCGTCATTCTGGTCACTGCACCCACCGCCCTGCGTCCGCCAGCTAACGTTGAAGTCATCCCCGTCATCACTACCGAAGAAATGCGCGCGGCCGTCCTCGGACGCATGGATCAGGCGAGCGTTGTCATCAAGGCTGCCGCCGTCGCCGACTACCGTCCGCTCAAACCGGCCGATCAGAAGATGAAGCGCAGCGGTCCTCTCACTATCGAGCTCGAACCGACCGAAGACATCCTCGCCGAGGCCGTAGCCCGCCGCCATTCGGGTCAACTCATCGTTGGCTTCGCCGCCGAGACGCAGGACGCCGTCGCCCACGCCCGTGCCAAGCTGATGCGCAAGGGCGCTGATGCCATTGTCCTCAACGACGTCTCGCGCGAAGGCATCGGATTCGATTCCGACCGGAACGCGGTCACCTTTCTCACGCCATCCACCGCTCTTGAGCTCCCGGAGATGGCCAAGCGCGACCTCGCCGACCGCATCCTTCAGGAGATCCTCGGCCTGCGCCGCCCGCAGAAAGTCGTTGCTGAGAGCATCACCATGGAGTAGCCGAGGACGGTACTATGGAGTTGGCGCGGATGTATTTTCGGAGCCACTTGAGAGCCGCTCTTCGCTGAAATGACCCAACTTACCCCCGAACTCGACCAGGCCATCCAGGCCCGCATCCGCTACTTTCGCGATCTGGGCGTCTATGACCTTTATCGCCGAGGCCAGCCGGTCCCTGACCCAGCTGACGCCGAATTAGCATCCGTATCAGTTACAAATGTCGAACCGGAGCCGCCCATCCCCGAACCCAAACCCATCCCTCCGCCCCTTGTTTTAGCCGCTTCTGCCGAGAGCATCCCAGCCGCCGATCGCGCTTCTGCACTCCAGACCATCCGTGAAGATATCGGAGACTGCACCCGCTGCCCGCTCGCGTTCCAGGGCCGCCATACCATCGTCTTCGGCGACGGAGACCCCAATGCGCGCCTCATGTTCATCGGTGAAGGTCCGGGAGCTGACGAAGATGCGCAGGGGCTGCCTTTCGTCGGTCGGGCCGGGCAGTTGCTCAACAACATGATTGCCGCGATGAGTCTCAAGCGTTCCGAGGTTTACATCGCCAACATCGTCAAATGCCGTCCGCCGCAGAACCGTGTCCCCGAGCCCGAAGAAGCGAACACCTGCACGCAGTTCCTCTTCCGCCAAATCGATATAATTCGCCCGCAGGTGATCGTTGCTCTCGGCGCGACGGCCGCGACCTATCTGCTTGGAGGCAAATCCGCGCTCGCGCGCCTTCGCGGACGTCTGCACGAAGCTCGCGGCACGAAGCTTATCGTGACCTATCACCCTGCCTATCTGCTGCGCGACCCGACTCAGAAGAAAGAGGCCTGGAAAGACCTGCAACTCGCCATGACCGAGCTTGGACTCAAGCCAACGCCGCGTCCGGAGACCTAACTCGTAGCCGGTTGGCCGCTTCTTCGCTGCTCGGACTTCAGCTTCTTGTACCCTGTAGCAAGTGCCTGCTTTCTGTGACGTTGCCCTGCCGGTCCCGCTTGATCGCGCCTTCACCTATGCGCTTGGCGAAAAGACTCCGCCCATCGGAGCGCGCGTGCTCGTCCCCTTCCGCAACGAAAAGATGACCGGCATAGTCCTTCGCATCCATGACCAACCGCCGCCAGTCGAAGCCAAGCCCATCCTCAACATTCTCGACGAAGAATCGATCCTCTCTCCGCAGCTTCTCGAGCTGGCTCAATGGATCGCGCAGTACTATATCGCGCCTGTCGGAGAAGTTCTCCGCGCGATGCTGCCTCTCATGAGCGAAGTACGTAAGCACGTGCTCTACCGGATCAGCGATCTCGGCCGCGAAGCTCTCTTCGAAGGAGCGGAGCAGGGCTCCTCGCGCCGGTCCCGCCGCTCGCCCGACGAGCAGGACACCGAATACAAGGTCCTCAACTATCTCGAAAACGGAGACGCCATCCGCGCAGCCACCCTCCGCTCCGCAACTGGAGTTACTCATCATTTGCTCACCGGAATGCTGCGCAAGAGGTGGATCACCCGCGAGACCACTGCCGCGCCACGCGATGGCCGCCGGACTGTGCGCTATGCGGTGCTCGTTGAAGACGCGCGCCTTCCCAAGCTAAACGACAACCAGCAGGCCATTCTCGCCGAGCTCGCCGGCTCGGGAGGCGAGCTGCCGGTCGCAGAATTGCGCCGCCTCCCCGTTCCAGCGTCCACTCTCGCAACGCTGGTCAAGCGCGAGCTGGTCAGGATCGAAGAGCGTCCGGCCGACTTCCACCTCACGCAGCTCTCCACGCTGCATCATCCAGCGCACACGCTCAACTCCGCGCAGCAGGCTGCTCTCGACACCATCACAGCCGCCGTAGAAATCGCTGAATTCCGCCCCCATCTGCTCCACGGAATCACCGGCTCCGGCAAGACTGCGGTCTATCTTGCCGCCATGCAGCGTGCTCTCGATCGTGGTAAGTCCGCCATCCTCCTCGTTCCTGAGATCGGTCTCACGCCCGCCATGGCCGCGCAGCTGCACCACGCATTCGGAAATGAGGTCGCGCTGCTGCACTCCGCGCTTACACCTGAAGAGCGCTCCGAGCAGTGGCACCGCATTCGCCGTGATGAGGCTCGTGTCGTCGTCGGCACGCGATCCGCCATCTTTGCGCCCGTGGAAAATCTCGGCCTCATTGTCGTCGACGAGGAGCACGACTCCAGCTACAAACAGGAGTCAATGCCGCGCTATCATGCCCGTGACACCGCCGTCATGCGCGCCAAGCTGGCCGGTGCAACCATCGTGCTCGGCTCGGCCACTCCATCGCTCGAATCCTGGCACAACGCGCGCCAGGGCAAATACGCCCAGATCGAAATGCACGAGCGCGTCATGAACCGCCCACTGCCGCTAGTCGAGCTCGTCGATATGCGCCGCGAATTTCAGGAGACAGGCCAGGAGCATCTCTTCTCGCGCGCCCTCATCGAGCAGACCCAGGCCACGCTCGATCGCGGCGAGCAGGCCATCATCCTGCTCAACCGCCGCGGCTACTCCTTCGTTGTCATGTGCCGCGCCTGCGGCGAGAAGCTGCAGTGCGAGAACTGTTCGATCTCGCTCACCTACCACAAGCCGGTAACAACGATCGACGGGCACGCGCCGGTGGGCCAGCGCCTGGAATGTCACTATTGCGGTTACAAAAGAACTGTGCCCCAGCGCTGCCCCAATTGCGACAGCGAGCATCTCTATTTCCTTGGAGCAGGCTCACAACAAGGTGAGGAGCGCCTGCAGGAGATCTTTCCCGGCGCGAGAATCGGTCGCATGGACCGCGATACGGTAAGAGGCCGCGCTGATATGGAGCGCCTGCTCATGAGCCTCCATTCCGGTGAAATCAATCTGCTTGTCGGCACGCAGATGATCGCCAAGGGCCACGACATCCACGGAGTCACGCTGGTCGGCGTTGTCGGTGCGGACTTCGCACTCGGCCTTCCCGACTTCCGCGCCGCCGAGCGCGTCTTCCAACTGCTCACTCAGGTGTCAGGACGCGCAGGACGAGGCGAGCTTCCCGGCACTGTGCTCGTGCAGACCTACCATCCCGATCACTACGCCATTCAGTGCGCGGCGAAGCACGACTTCCACGCCTTTGTCGAGCGCGAGATGAAGTACCGTAAGTGGATGCACTATCCGCCCTACGCCGCGCTCGCCAATCTCATCATTCACAGCTCGCGCCTTGAAGAAGCCGCCGGCTGGGCGACCAGCCTCGGCCGGTGGTTCCAGTCCACACAACTCGACGGAGTCCGCGTGCTCGGCCCCGCCACAGCCCCCATCGCCCGCATCAAGCGCATCTATCGCTTCCATCTGCTCTTGAAGGCAGCGAAGCGGCAGGCACTCGCGCGCACATTGCGGCAGGCGCTTACTCAGGCTGACGCACTGAACATTCCGCGCCGCAGTCTTATCGTGGATGTCGATGCCGTAAACCTGATGTAATTCCGGTCATTGCTGCGTTGGCACAGGATTATAAATGCATTCGGGGCCCGGGGTGACATTGTTATTCGAAAACACCACCGTGCCTTTGTCGAAATAAGGATCGCTCGCGGGATCGCCGGTGAAGTGAATCGGCGCGGGCGGCAGATTGGGTTGAGCGCCCGCCACAAATGAGTCGGGCATCGTTATGGAGAAACCGAAGCAGCCGGCGATTGGACAATCGATGTCCTTGACGGCCCAGCTGCAGACATTGTCAGCGCTCTTGCAGGCTGGATTGTTTGGATTGCATCCGCACACGCCCGCGCTATAAGTGCAATAGCTCGTTGGCTGGCAAAACTGTTGCGCGGCATTAGTGAATTCCGTGGCGTGCTGGGACAGGTCGACGGTCACCGTCAGCAACCCGGTGATGGGATCGTAGGTTTTGCTGGTGATCCAGTCTCCGGTCGGCGCTGCATTCGTCACGAATTTCTGATCGGGCAGCTGAATACGCGCTGGCGCAACCGTATCCTCGCCGGCGGATTGGGAAACATTCCCGACGTAGAAGCTGTATGTCTGGTGAAAGTCCTTTGTGGCGAAGAGAAAAAACACATAGTACGTTTGGTCTTTCATGAAAATGTTAGGGTTGGCTACCATTTGGTTTGCAGCCGGAACAGTTGTGTCGATGTAATAGCTTCCGTGATTAACCGTTAGGTTGCTCCGCTGCACGCTCACCTGGCCCATCAGACGAATTACCGGCCGCGTAGTCGGGTCGTTCTGATATGCGGTGAACTCGTCGCTGGTAAGGTACTGGCGATAGAGAGGCACGCCGGAGCAGGTCTGATCGGTGCAGTTGCCTCCCCAGGTGGAGCAGCCGGCAACAGTAACCGGCATGCCGTTGATGGTCTCTTGGTGATCGCAGTAGTGATAGACGACGGTGCTCACATACTGATAGGGGCTGGTGTCGGCCGTGGCATCGGCCTGGTAGGTTCCTCCCGGGAAGGAACTCGAGCACTCAGGCGTCAGGAGTGGCGCGTTGAAGAAGGGGTCTTTATTCACTGAGATCGAGGGCTCATAAGGAGACTTGCTTCCCGACACAAGGCCGGTCAGCGCCCCGTCATCGTCGCTCAGCTCTGTCTGGCGATCGATATCCGTGAAGTTCGCTCCGAACATCCCATTTTCCCAGGTGCAGTAGGTGTTTTTGACTTTGGTGAAATCCGTTGTGAACGAATTGGGATTCCACAAAGGCTCAACGACGAAGTGGCGAATATCAACGTTCTTAAAGGCCAGGTTTCTGGAGTGGAAGGCTGGCGGGTAATAGAAGCCGTTGGGCTGCTTCCACGCGATGGCGGCATTGGGCAGAATGCAGTCGTTTCCGGGCAGATTGGTTTGCGGGTTTTGCAGAACCCCGACCTGAAAGCCATTCATCCATCCAAGCCTCTGGCATTCTCCCGGATTGTCGTTTCCACCCACCGGCGCCTTGCAATCGCCGACGGTGCCGATTTTCGTGACATGAATGTCCGAAAAGGCATCGGAGTCTTCAAAGACAGGGCCGTCGTAGATGTTGAACAGCCGCTGCGCATTGCTGAAGGAGTCGACGGGCATGCTGATGCCGTCGGCTGTGGAAACGCAGTGGTCGCCGTTGTATGGGCAGTTGAGTGAGAACATTGTGTTGGAGCTGGGATTGAAGGGACCGGCATTGGAAGCGGCGGGGTTGTCGGGAACTTCGTTGGCAGTGATGGGTTGGGTATTGCCGACAAAAAGATTTCTGAGAGACAGGTTCCAGAAGCCTTGAGCGGCGTCCGATCGGGTGTATCCGCCTCCGGTGATCTGGGTAAGTCCGGCGCTTTGGACGTCGGTGATCGCGCTGTCATGTATCAGGAACCACCATCCGCGCAGCCAGATCGCCGAAAAGTTCTTCGAGGCCCAGTTGAAGGAGGTGGTGAAATAGTCGATAGTCGTCGCAGCACAGTTTGCCTCTTCCCCATTCAGGCCGCTGCATATCGGAACCTGCGTGCAGTCCGTCTGGCCGGCGGCGCACAGCGTGGCGTGCTGGCGCAGTCCCGCGTTGACGTTTGGATAAGGAGTCGGCGCCGGGTTGGGTACCGCCGCGAGAGTATTCGTGTTCGGCGCCAGGTCCGGAGACGCGACAACTCCGAGACAGGGCGCGGTATCGCCCACGGTTTCAAGCGAATTCATCGCCGTGCTGCACGAGTTGCCGGTAAACTTCAGCATCGGCACGATTCCCGCTCGATTTGTGGTCTGCATGCCGGCATAGGAGTCCCAGGTTTCATAAACCGACGAACCGCTGATTGCGCTTGGAGGCATCCAGTAGCAGGCGCCGCACGTTCCCGCCCCCACGGCTACGTTGTACTGGAAGTCGTTCCATGTATTCATGATCCAGAAAACGGATGGATGGTCGTAGTCGGAATGGTAGGGAAAGATCTCCGCTCCCGAATTTCCGGGCTGGGCGAGAATTCCCGGTACACTGCGGTCATTGAGGCTGTCGTATACAGCGGCGCGTGCCTGGATGCCGATGTTCGAATAGAGCTGGTTGTTCGTCTCCGTAGCGTCTTCCAGATAAAAGCCGTGGCCGATCGAACGATAGCCGACATTCCGCGCCAGCAGAAGTCCCTGCGTAGCGTGCACAGTGATAAAGCGTGTATTCGAATCATGGATGGAGCTGTCCGCAACGTAAGTGCCCTGGAAACCCTTTGCCACGTCAGGCTGCGGCACGGTGCGATCCATGTGGAAGTGAATCGGATAGCGGCCGATAATGCCGCCCTGGCCGAGCTGGTAATACTCCACGCCCTGGATCTGATACTGCGCGACACCGGCGCGAATGACGGTATGGCCGCCGTAATAGCCCGAAGGAAAGTGCGGCGTGGACGAATAGCGGTCGGTGAACACCGGGGTTTCGCCTTCGGAGGCGATCATGATGCTGCGCGTCAATAAAGCAACGGCTGCCCGCGTTTCCAGGTGCCGGGAAGGAAGCTGCGGCGCCGGACGATTGGGATCGTCGTTGGGTCCTTTGCCCGCTGCAATGCTGGAGAAGTCATACGCCGTGCCAAAGTGCGGATACTTTGTGGGTGCCTGCAGGGTAATCACCGTTCCGTTGGAGTCGCTGCCCACATTCGCGATGATCACTTCCTCGGAATGGCTGGGCAGGTAATCAGTGCTGGTGAGAACGATGTGATCGTTGTTGTCCCACGTGGGAACCGGTCGATCGACATGGAAAGTCATGGTGGGTTTCGTCAGGTTTTCGGTCAATCGTACCCAGCTTGTTCCCGAGTCAGAAGGAGTAGAGGCAATCGGCACTCCGTCACGGATCCCTTTTTTGCCTTTTAGAATGATCGATCCGCCCCAGGAGACCGCCAGCACCTTGCTGCCGAAATATGCATTATCCGGATCGCTATCGGCCAGCTTTTCGTACTGGTAGAAGCAATCGGTTCCCGGATACGAATTGTCGGCCTCGTGCTCTGTCGTGCATGTACTGCCCATCGCGGGCATCGTCTTCATGACGACGTTTTGATTGGAGGTCCAGATATCTGCCGGGACGCCGCAGGTTGGTCCACTCTTGCAGGTAATGGGAGCGATCGAGTCGGTCGCCGAACCGTAGAGCCAGATCGTGACCGGCCCCGTGACCGCTCCGCTGGCACCAGCCTCCAGCGTTCCCCCATTTTCGACGAGGATCGAATGAGCGTGGAAGTCGATCGCTGCATCCTCAAATGTAAGACTGCCGCCGCCCCAGATATTCACGTTGCGATACGCATAGGTGCCTTTGGGCACCACACACGCGACGCCGTTTACCTCCAGGTCCGTGTCATGATGGTCGCCGGCCGGCAGATTGTGCTGGACGACAATGCCCCCCCTCAGGCGTGTTTCCGCTTCAGACAAGCGCGGTGGGGGAGACGTGGCGTCGCATTTCTCAGGAAGCCCGACGACCAGTCGCAACTGAGCGTCGGCATTCACTACCGACAGCGCTCCGGTCAGGAGATAAAGCAGGGCAATGGCAGGAACAGTGAGAGTCGCGCACTTCCCGCAGATACCTTCACGAGACGGCATGGCGGCCTTCCTTATTTGCAACACCTTTTCCGGAAGCGGGATCCAGGGACGAAGCAGAACGAGGGAGCAAGCTGACCGGTTGACTTCGATGTGCGGAAAGAATTCGTGCCGGTTCGCCTGATCGAAATCGGTCTGCAGGAAAACTACCGCTGAATTCTGGCGAATGCAAGGCTTTGTTTTTCGATGCCACGAAGTCGATCCATCAGCGCCGATCGCGGCGGCGCGCTCATATCTCGCAGATTGCTGGCCAGCATCCGAAACAAGAAAAAGTCCCACGCGCCCGAAGACGCGTGGGGGCCGATTTGAGTTTGGGTCTGGTACATGCGCCACCGCCGCTACCTGCTCGCTGCAAAGACTTCGCAGGAACAGGTAGTGGCGTTGACCTGGTAAGAGCCTCGGGAGCCGGCTACTGCTGGTTAGCGGGCGCCGTGCTGTCAGAGGCTGCTTTCTTGTGGTGCTTCTTTGCCGGAGCATTACGAGACTGCGCTTGCACCTGGGTCTCGTCCACGGTTGTGGTCTGCTCCGTAAACGCGGCGCCATTCGGTACTCTGTATATCCTGATCGCCTTGGTCTTTTCAGCCCCGGCCTTCACCTGCAGAAGAGAAGGATTGATCTGCTGGCCGCCTTCGCCCTGGGTGAGGTAATACTTCACGTTCACCGCTCGCTGGCCGGCCAGCTGCGTCATCTTCTCCGTTTCCTCGTCCTCCGCATAACCGACGATCACATAACTATCGTTCGGCTCTTTTTGAATGAGCAGGGCTACCTGGTCAAGAGTCGCCTTGCACTCGTTGTCAACGCGGCCCGGCTTGTTCGAGTTATTGAAACTGCACTCTCCTACCTTGGTTGTTTCCTCCACAGCCACGGGCGGAGGCAGAGGAGCAACGTTAACCGCAGCTTCGCAGGTACCGGTCTCGTTGTAAGCGTTGGTCACTGTCGCTGTTGCGGTGATGGAACTACCCGGGCTGGCACCTGTCGTGTCCAGGGTCGCACTGCTGCCCGTCCCGCTGATGCGGCCGGCAGTGGTCGCATAGGCGTAGGTCAACTGACCCCCATCGGGACTTTGCGCTACCACCGACAGCGTCGCCATGTCGCCGGACTTCAAGCTGTTTGGATTGATCACGCAGCTCGCGGTCGGAGGTGGCGGCAGCTTGATCGTAAAGCTGGCGCTGCAGTTTGCCGTGTTGTTCTTCTTCTCTTTCTCGTCGGTGGCTGTCACCGAAACCGTGTAGTTTCCAGGCGCCACACCGGTCGTGGTTATGTTTGCCGTTTCGGTCGTGCCCGAGACCCGGCCGCCGGTGCTTGTCCAGGCATAAGTGAGTGGGTGTTTAGGATTGAAGTACTGCGTTGCGACCGTGGCCGATACCGGATCTCCGGGCATAACCTGGCTGGGAGAAGCAGAGCAGCTCGCCGTTGGCGGGATCGGAGGCGCGCCGCCGAACGTGAAGACGATCCCGGCGAAATAGCGGAAATTATTCTGGTTGGCGGTATAGTTAGCCACGTGGTTGGCCGAGAAGCGAGTCAGCAGATAATCCACCTGGACAGGCCGGAACGAAATAACCTGGTTGACTTTGAAATCGATGCCTCCGCCGGCTGCCAGGGCGAAGCCGTTGTTATTCCCGGAACCGGATGCAGTTTCGCCTTCGGCATTCGCGATGTTGGCGTATGCGTTGGTATGCGCGGCGCCCACCAGCACCTCGCCGAAGGGCTGGACCTTTCCGGTGTGCTTCTTGATCTGGGGACCAAACATGTAGGTGAAAACATTTCCGTTCGCGGACCCGGTGTAGCCTAGCTTGTTGTCAAGCTGGTTCTTCAGCCCGCTGCCCTGGGTATACCCCATAAAGTCGGCCTTGACGCCGAAATAATTTCCGAAGTTGACGTCAAACTCGCCGCCTCCGCCGAATACATTGAAACTCGTAATCGGAGCCAGGTTGGGATGAACGTTGACAAACGAAAAGCCAACCGGCACTTCCACCTTGGGAACATCCTGGCCCCACGCCACACAACCAAACAGCACAATGACACATAGTAGAAATCTCTTTTTCATCGCCGCCTCCTTGCATTCGCTGCCCGTTTCATCTCCCCAAGAAACAAGCGCGTTCCTTCCGACGCTCGATCAAGGGACTCTTCGTCCTGTTGCTACTTCACTACAAGCAGTAGTTGGCGAACACTGTCACTTGCGACAGGTGACGCATGAATTTCCATGTTGTTTCATGGAGCTTGTCGACGACCACGAGCAACGCTGACGGGAAACCTGGGCTCGATGATTCGCCTGACGCGAGGTTTTGGTGGAAGAAAGACAAATTTGAAATAATGCTTACTCTGCGCGGAGGCTCTGGTGAGTATTGTCAAAGGCCTGAGACAGTTTTCAATCCTGATCTTGTTGCTTTCCTGGATAGGTCGAGGTGCTGGTCTTTGCCTGGCGTTGCCGGCAGCCGCTGCGAACGTGGAGCCAGGGGATCAGTTTCTCTTTGTCGAAACGCAAGATTCACAAGAGGCGGCTCAAAACTCCTCACCAAATCCACCGGCGAACAAGAAGCCGGAGGAGAGATCTGAAAAGAAAGATGAGAAAGACAATGATAAGGAGAAGAAAAAGTCAGATAACAGCGGAGCATTCGTAGCTGCGCCTCTACCGATTGTCAGTCCGGCGCTCGGGGCAGGGATCGTCCCGGTTCTGGGCTACATTACTCCCATTCCGGCAAAGGACCGCGAATTAACTCCGTCCGTAATTGGTGCGGGCGGGTTGATCACGAACGATGGGACCCGTGGATTTGGCCTGGGTGCGGATCTCTATCTCGACAAGGACCGTTACGAAGTGGAATCCGTATACGCGCACGGAAATCTCGACTACAACCTCTATGGTGTCGGGTTCGTGAATGGAAATGCCGGGTTCAAATTGCCTCTCGAGCAGGCAGGACACCTCTTCTTTTTTAAAACGCTGCGCCACATCGGTTGGGACTTCTATGCAGGTATACGCTTCATCGACGGCAGCTCGTTCATCACGCTAAAACCAACGTCTGACCAGACGCCTCCCATTCCTCCGGACGTCGGCTTGCACACAGATCTGCGCGCGCTCGGCATGGAGATATGGCGTGATTCCCGCCCCAATCGCTTCTATCCGCTGAAAGGCAGCGTGATCGACTTCACCGGCGATTTCTTCGCACACAACCTCGGCAGCAAATATTCGTTTCAGTCCTACAAATTCACTTTCAACAAATATTGGAGCCTCACCGACAAACAGGTGCTCGCCTACAACTTCTATTGGTGTGGAACCGGCGGATCGCCGCCCTTCTATGGAAACTGCATATACGGGGCCAATAACGAGCTACGCGGCTACACGGCAGGGCGGTATCTCGATAGGTATATGTTTGCGACCCAGCTCGAGTACCGGCTGGTTCTGCCGTGGCGGTTCGGCCTGGTTGGCTTTGGTGGAGTCGGTTCAGTCATGCCTGGCGGAAACCAGCTGCGACTCAACCAGTTCCTTCCCGCTGGAGGCACGGGCATCCGCTACATGTTGAGCAAGAAGTACCATGTGAATCTGCGCACCGACTTCGCGTGGGGCAAAGACAATTTCACATGGAGCGTTGGCGTTGGCGAAGCGTTCTAGCTCATCTCTTGCATCGCGGCTTAAAGAGAAAATGCCCTACTCGAATCAATCCAAGAGCTTCATCGACTCCTGCTAGTGCTTATGGCCACAAGAGCCCGGGAAATGCAGAGGTCTAAATCCGTCGACCTCATGAGGCGCCGCGCCAGATGGGACCTATTATCGAGCGGTGGTCAACATATGGCTGTTGTTTGCTTATTTGGAACAATTTAAGAAATGCCCAAAAAAAGCCCCTCTGGTGAGGGGCCAGTCTGCCTTGGTTCTCTCGTTGTTTGAGAGCTTGATTTGCGAGCCTTTCGCTTAAATGCATGCGCGTTCCAACATATCCGACCTCCAGCATCCAGTTCTTGGCAAGCGCAAGTTGAAAATTCAGGCCATATTGCTGAATGATTGCAGGACGAAAGTCGGGGGAGACGGTGTCAATGGCGATTTCGCTCGTTGGCGAATACGGAGGGAAATAAGGAAAGAAGCTCGGCGTCGGAAACGGCTGAGGAAACGGATTGCTAAAGGTGGCAGCGGCATTGGCTTGGCCGGTATTAACGCGCGCGAGGGAAAAGGGTGCGCCAAAGACGGTTTGAAAAAAAGTCTGCCCCGTCGGCAGCGAGAAGAAGATGCCGTAGCCTGATCGGATTACGGCTCGGGATGTCCAGCGTGAAGGTTGCCATGCAAAGCCGATTCGAGGAGCCAGGCCGTTTTGTCCGAGTCCGAAATTTGCGGCGTTATTACCCGCGCGGATTACACCCGGCGGCACGCCATAGGGGTAATTTGCAGCAACGATGTATCCTGCCACGCTTCCTGAGGAAGATGGGTTTGGATCCGACTGGTTAATATCAAAACTGGAGTTGCGGCCGAGGGCATCAGCGAATTGGCCAAGCCGTTCGTATCGTAATCCGAAGTCCAGCGTAAGTGCATCTGTTGCCCGGAAATGGTCTCCAATGAAGAGCGATCCGTTCCAGCTGCGATATTCACGGTTCAGCAATCCGTAATCGTCGATCGATTGATAGACATTGCTCAAGAGATTGGTTCCATTCTGTTCTGCATTAAGCCCGAGTAAGAAATCGGGCCAGCTCAGAAAGTCGACAAAGGTTCCGAAACCAGGGCTGGTCACGTCATCATAAATTCGTGACAAAGATCCGCCCATCTCAAATCAAATGTCGGGAGCGCGAGTAAGTAAGCATGTCGGAAAGGTAGAAACGCCTCTGATTGAACGTGCGAGGAAACGCACTTGCCAGATTGATTGAGCCCACGATCCCAAGGCTTGACAACCCATTCTCATTGTTCATGCTGCCGGCAGCAACCCCAAGATCAGACCATGCGAACGGTGCGTGAGCCGTACTGGAACCCAGCGTGTTGGTATAGCCGAACCGCAGCCCGTTGAGCAACTGTGGTTGGATGAGTCGTACCCAGGAGACCGAAAACACGCGAAAGTGATTGTCAATGTTGCTGCCGAAGCCAGAAATATTGCCTGTCCCACTGTTGGGATTTCCCGGGAACGAGACATTCATTGTGTCGTTCGCCCACATAAACCGAATTGCAAGGCTGGAGTTTTGCGATAAATTGGCATTAAGATTTGTGAGAAATTGATCCTCGTCGAAGCGGCAAGGAGTACTGATAGTGCTTGACCCCTGACTTGCCAGCGGCAAAGAGGGGTTGAGAATCTGAGGAGTGGGGATAAGATAGGACCCGTTTGGCAGCTTGAAGTTCAGGATTTCGAGCGCTACGGGATTGATGTTTGATCCGTCCGCCTTGACCGTCACGCCTCCAAAAGCGCCGCTCTCGCCGGCAAACAATGCGCCGAGTGCCTGCGCAGAGCGATCGTTCGTAAGGGGAGGCATGATAACGTCTGCAGTACACCCGATCCGCACCTGACCGGAGGCCAGACCGTTGATTTGCCGGGTTCCCTGGTAGGATCCAAAATAATAGAAGCGATCTTGGCGAATTGGTCCTCCGGCCGTGAATCCGAACTGATTCTCTTTCAAGTCGGGGCGCGGTTGACCTGCACTCTTGAGAAAGTAATCATTCGCGTTCAGCACATTATTGCGGAAGAATTCGAAAACACTTCCGTGAACGTTGTTGGTCCCCGATTTGGTTACGAGGCTGACGCTGGCGCCTGCGGGTTCCCCGAACGGAACGTCATATAACCCTGTCTGCACTTTGAATTCTTCAATTGAGTCAGGATTGGGAATCGGAACCCCACCACTCGCATTGCTGCTGGCCTGAAGATCGGTGACCGGCACGCCATCGAATTCATAGCCATTGTCATAGGAACGTGATCCGTGAACAAAAATTCCATCGTTGCTGGGGCCAATTTGCCCCAACCCATTGCCACCCGTGCCCAACTCACCAGCGTTGCTTACTCCGGCAAGAACGCCCGGAGACAGATCGACGATCTGGGTGAAATTCCGCGAAGCGAGCGGTAGAGCCTCGATCGCGCGATTGTCGACAACGCGTCCCAAGGCCATGGAATCGGTTTGCAGTTGAGAAACATTGGCGTGGACTTCGACCCTTTGTGTTACCCCGGCAACGTTCATCGGAACCGAGACTCGAATCGTCTCGGTCACGGAAATTTGCACCGTCACGGATTGCCCCTGGGCGTAGCCATCTTTTATGACCGTAAGCTGATAAGACCCAGGCGGCAGGAAAGGCAGAACAAACTGACCTTCGCCGTCGCTCATTGTCGAGCGGCTTACTGCCATATCTGAATCGATGGCTTCAACAGAAGCATGAACGATGGCTCTCCCTGACGGATCCAGCACCTCACCGATCAGGGCGCCTGTTGACGCTGTTTGGCTCCAGGAGTGAGCAAGAGCAAGAAACATCCAAGGCAGGAGTTGAAGGGAGATCGAGATGCGAATCAAACTTCGTCGCGCCTGAAACGTCGGTCTGGAAATTATGAGGCTATCTGATCGGTCGTTGAGGCGAGTCCCACCAATCGCGAAACTCATTTTGCTCCCGAGCCTGCATCAAAGTGCGGTTGATCTAATGCAACCAACGTTGACAAGCAGGGTCCTCTCTCGTGATTCTCTGAATGACGCAGAATTCGCGAATTCGCCCCAAAATGCGGCCAAATAGCCTATCTAAGCTGCTGATTATAAGGGCGAAAGACTCGCCGGCGGTGAAGCAGTCTTGAGCGAACCGTTCTCCGCTCTAAATTCCCTGCTAACAGGGAAAAATACAGGGAATTTTTATATTTTGTCTCGGAAGTTCCAGCAGAGAATTCCTCTAACACCTTGAATCTACCGGAGTTCTCATATCCCTGGTCAGAATTGGGCGCTCCGCGGAACAGGGAATTATTATGCAGGAATAGGGAATTATCAGGCACGTATCAGGGAAACGACATTTCCCTGGTATCAAAAATGCCCGTCTGGTGCCTCCATTTTCTTCACAATGCGTCCGGCTCCAGCGCCGCGACTTATAGACGACTTGTAGATAAGGTGATGAGGGTCCGGAGTCAACTTAACGAGATGCCCGGTTACACGGCCACTTGAATTGCTTCCCACATGCCGACTTTCGGGAAGTGACCCATTATCGGTGAGTTCGCGATTCGCCGCACGGGCATCCCTACGTCTCGTATCGGGCTGCCTGGTATTCGTTCTTGTACGTTGCCCTACATCACTGTTCAGAAGCCAACATTAGCTGGGCCTCAAGAGGGCAGAAGGGGCCCAAATTAAGCACTTACCCCAAGCAAAGAACCTGGGGCTAATGCCCAAGACGACCATTATCTCTTGCCGGTATCCTCTGCAGATTCGCCCGAAGACGACAACTCAGTGGGTCTTCGCGGCCATCACCGTCAGCTCAGCGATGCTGCCGGGCTTCGCGTCGCCAGCACCAGGGAAGACGAGGCGCACAAATTTCGCCTCGACCGGCGGAAAGTTGAATTCATCGACTCCCGTTGGGGAATTTGCCGGCGCATTGGCAATTGCCTTCCAATCAACGTCGTCGGAGGATGCTTCGACCGCGTATGGAAAAGGATCCCGGTTTCCACGACGCACTTTGATCGTTCCCAACGTCGCCGGAGCTGACAGAGCGACGGTGAGTTTCGCTGCGGGTTCTGCGGCAGTCCATGCTGTCGCGGGACTTCCGTCGACGGCGGCGACAGCCGGCGATCCAGGAACCGATGATGTAACCGAGATCTGCCGGCAGCGGACAAGGTCTTCGGTAGGCTGCAGATCAGGGCGTCGCGTTGGGATGACAAGTGGAGTGCCGAGCCGCGCAGTGTTCACCCCACGTGGCGTAATTAGCGGCATTGCCGCGCCGGAATTCAGCGTGATGCTGGATTCCCGCGGTCCAATGTGCATGGTGAAAGTGCGGCCCTGCCATTCCAGGTTACTCAGGGTGATTCCGGCAAGCTGAGGCGGCAGGCTCGGATCGAGCCGCACTGCATCCACCTGAGGACGAAAACCGGAAAAGCCATAGAGGAACTCCTGCATGAAGCCGCCAACTCCGGTAAGAAAATCGTAGGCAGTTGCGGTCAGCTTTACTGGTCCAAATTCAGAGAACTGGAGATATGGTTCGCGCAGAAATGGCTGATAGCTGCGAAGCAGGTAAGTGTATGCTGAGCAGCCGGGGGCATCGATCGCTGCCGCCGCGATCGAGTGAATGGCGTCAGTCATCGCCGGCCCATTGACATCAGTGCGCGGCGTGTAGAAGTTGAGATCGTTTACGCCCATGAGTTTGGGCATGGAAAAATCCAAAGGGTAGGTCAGCATGACCACGTCGGCCTGTTTAATCTGCTGCGCGGCATAGCCTTGGTGCTCAAGATAGATATTGAGTGCGGCATCGACCGGCATCGTCTTGATGAGGCCAGCGCCTATCGTCGACCAGGATTTCGGCACGGTCTTGCCAAGGATTCTCGCGGCTTCAATTGTCGCTTCGAGTTCGAGCGAGGCGGCGGCGTTGGTATAAGCATCGTTGTCGGTGTCCGTGGCGTATTCATCGGGCGTCTGTACCTGGTTGATCGCGTATCCGCCGGCTGACGGAGTCGCCTTCGATGCCCAGAACTCAGCAACGGCCTCAAGCACCGGCCATCCTTTTTGCGCGAGCCACTGCTTGTCTCCAGTGGCCTTGTAATACTCCCATTGCGCTAGCGCCACGTCAGATTGCAGGTGAAGCTGTTGCGTACAGCTCTTGTTCGGGTCGGCAATCACTTTTCCCTTCGCGTTAGTGACCGCACCGTAGCATTCGTCACCCATGTCCCCGGAGATCGCGCTAGTCCACGGATACATCGCTCCCGCGTATCCATTGTTGACGGCATTTTTTCGCGCCGCAGGCAGTGTAGTCGAGCGGTAGTCCACCATCACGCGGGCTATGTCGGGATGCTGGGCGAGCAATGCGGGAAACATCCAGGTATCCGCGTCCCAGAAGACCATGCCCGCATAGCCATCGCTCGACAACCCCGATGGGCCGATACTCGCCGGACTCTCAGGAGACATACTAGCGTAGAGCTGATACTCGTTAGCATGGATCGCCTCTTGCAGCGCCGGGTCTTCATCGACCACGATATCGGCTTTCCACACCTTGTCCCACGCAGCGCGGTTCTCCTGCTGAAATGCGTCGAGGCCACGACGAGCAGCTTCCTGGGATTCCGTACGGGCATCTGATTCTGGCGTCGACGAGTCCCGGCCCGTAACAACTGCCACATACTTTACGAACGAGCAGCTCTTTCCCACCTGCGCCTGAAAGGTCACCTGTTCCGCTGCCGTTCCAGCTATGTGCGGCTTCTCCTCAGATGGCTTTGACTCACACGAGCTTCGCAGTGCCGCCGACTCCGCGACCACAATATTTGTCGCCTTCGTTTTGGAGTTGACGTAGATTGTCTGCTTCGGAAGATCGACTCCAACGGCAACCAGGTCGAGACGGCGCGCCCCGGCCCAGTCGAGAACGCTGCTGACCATAGCCTTCCCCGTCCACATCGGTGTCAGCTCGAGCGTCACCACCGCAACGTGGCTACGCGCGCGGTCGGTGCCCACACGATAAAGGAAGCGCGTCTTGTTTCCGCCCGGCGAGGTCCAGATACCAGAGGTGCTGACTATGCCGGTGCGCAGGTCGAGCTCCTGCCGGTACTCGCTGACACTACTCGACGATGCTGTAGCCGGCGAATAGCTGCCCGATGCGTCACCGAAGGTCAGAGTCGACCAGTTCGGGATCAGGGCGATCGCCTGTTTCTCGTCGTGATAAAAGCTGCCGTCGGCGACCTTCGCATAGACGCCCGCCGCAATTGCAGACGCGATGCGTTCAGTACCGATCGGCCAACCGACCTTGCCGAGATCTCCGAGATAACCCATGCCCGCAGCCGGTACGCGAAGACCGATATAGCCGTTGCCGACGTACGGTTCTCTTTCAAAGCTGTTGTCAAAACGGGTGGTCGAGAGCGACCAGGCGGTGTCCGTTTGCGGCGATCCTGGCGTAGCATCTTGAGCTCTGCTCCGCAGAGTTGAAAATGACGCCAACAATGATGCTCCAAGCAGCGGGCAAAGCACATAATTCCTGCCTAGCCAAAACCCATCTTTAGACGTGAGTGCCATCCACCGGACCTTTCATGGGCGCTGGTCCCGAAGCGAAGTGTATATCACGCAAGGCTCATTTTGTCCGTAGCCAGTTAATTGAGTTGCGTGCTTGCGCTGCCTTCATTCATAGAACGTGGGCGCCCAAGGCGTGGGCGTGGGCGCGGGCGCGGCCTCATCACCGCTTAGGAAATATCAACCGTCGCCAACAGGGCAAAGCACATATTAAGCATGGCAAACGGGTTCGGTATTACTCATGATAAACGCCGCTGTGTCCGACTTTCCTGCCTCGGTTCGGTCAGGACATCCTGGTACACTATGTATGGTCCGCCGCACGATTGCAAGGGCATTGAGCAACGAACGGAGCAGTCTGCTTCTATGTATCCGGCCTTCAGGTGGAGATGTTTCTCCTGGCCACGATGAGTTCCG
>Ga0210398_10000225_pt1 | contig 70262 bp, 52 predicted proteins | sample IncBWC4OmetaG_FD_161047 | JGI IMG/M metagenome (GOLD analysis project Ga0210398, IMG submission 161047) | Forest soil microbial communities from Barre Woods Harvard Forest LTER site, Petersham, Massachusetts, United States - Inc-BW-C-4-O | ecosystem: Environmental > Terrestrial > Soil >... | reverse complement strand
GGGCCAGCAAGTCTTCCAGAAATGCCGTCAATCGGTGATCGAGAGCTTTCAACTCCCGTGGCGTCATAGAGGCAGCTTACCGCCACGAGAAATTGGAGTCAAGTACAACTTAACCTAGTATTACTAGTGAGTACCATCGAAAGTTCTTAGGTCTTTCACACTCTAAAGTACCCGAACTTGCAGACGCCAGGAGGATCGGATTGGGCTTGATCAAAATGACCAGTAGCTATCAGTCGCAACTCGCTATTCTGCTCGCGCGGCTTTCCGAGCAGACTTACGTTCAATACCGAAACGGCCCCCCGCCCGGCAACGATGGAATGATCGATGCCGGGCCCGGCTATACCCAGGTTGCCTCTTTCCGCGCGCCAGAAATCGAGCTTTCTCAAGCTCGCCGGCTCACCGACCTTCACTGGGACGAGGTTAGCCGAAGCGCCGACGTCCGCAGCCGGTTTGTCAGCATAGGCGACGTTTATTTTGGGTTCGCTCTCACATCGTCGTCGCACAATATCATCGCGTTGCGGGGAACACAGTCCGATTTTGAGTGGCTGCTGGATACCGCGATGCCACAGGCTCCGGTGCCGCTCGCTTGGTATCGCAGCCCCGGCTTCGAAAGGGCACGCGTTCATCTGGGCTTCCTGATTCTCCTTAGCATGCTTGAGGACCAGATCGTCACGGCCGCGGGCAAGTTTGACCACTCTCTGCCCTGCCTGGTCGCCGGACATAGTTTAGGAGGCGCGCTGTCCGTGCTGGCCTGCCCGCTGCTCAAACTGCTCGCCGAGATCTCTACGGTTCAGATGTACAGCTTTGGAGCGCCACGCGTCGGGAATCCCGCGTTTGCACAGAGCTACAACGAAACCGTTTCGGAGAGCTTCCGCGTAGTCAACCTGGCGGATTTGGCGCCCCTATTTCCCCCCACGAAAGCTCTGGGAGGGGACTACCTTCATGTCGGAGAAGAATGGTCATTCTTGAATCAGTCCGGCGACGTGGGCGGCAATCATGCCCTGATCGCCCCGAACAATTATACCGATGCAGTGGTCAAGATGATCCCCACCGACGCAAGCCGAGCATACCCGGTAACCGGGCTAGGCGATCCCAGTGGCCGCATCTCTTGAAAGTCCGAAACGAGGGGCTGCCGGCTGATTCGGGCGGCTGTCCGCGGACGAGAAAATCGAGATCCGAACGCCGAGCGCGGTGGCCGACGCTACTCCAAAGCGCGAGTTTGGTGTCTACGGGAGCCTTGGCTGTGAGCAAACCGTGTCGTCGCTTGGTCGTGGGCCGACAAAGCGTAAGGATTGGGTAGTGCCTCAATGAATCAGTGTAATTTGACCGTCGTAGACGGCTGCACTGGCATTCCCATCGAACGTCGTCGCTTGGCCGGTCTTGTTGTCCAGGCGGCGCGCTGTCGAGTGCGACTGGAAAAGACACCCTTCTTAGCCGACCCAGCTGTTTCCGGGGTGCGCCCCCTAAACTAAAATAGCGCCCCTGGGTGATTTACGCCTTGAAGCGGGCAGTGTAAGAATCCTGCGGCCGGGCCCCGGCGGTTTTGGCCCTCTCGGGCCGGTCAAGAGGTAGACGAGCCGTGTAATTGGGGGTTCTGTCGCTGAAGGGCCTGCTGGCTCAGGCGGGCCGGGCAGCAGGATTCGCGCACGAATATCAGGATTCGCCTATCAATTTCGGTTGATTTCCGGGAAACGCATGCTATGAAGGAGACGTGTGCCCGGCCCGCGTGGTCTGACTGAAGACCGCTGGGAGGCACGCCGGGGCGGCGGGACTGGAGTTCGTCTGAAAGAGGCCGAACCCCGGCACCGCGAGGCCTCTGGCGACAATCGCCCCGGAAGCGTTCCAGGGTGTATGCTAGCGGTCGAATCGACGCCCGGCGCCGCATCTTGGCCCGTGCCTTAGGGGGGAGTGTGGCAGCTACAGCGCAAATCGACGGACTGGACGCAGCACGCCCAGGGCGTGAGGCCGGGCAGGACGGGGCTGCCGTTGCGCCGACGGCGCACTGGAGCCTTGCCGTCCGTGTCGCCTTCCGTTTTTGCTTCGTCTACTTCACCATCTACAGCCTAAGCAACCAGATCATCGGCGGCCTGCTCGACTTTCCCAAGGTCAACCTTCCCGACTTCAGCCTTCACTGGCCCCTGCGCCAAATGACCTTCTGGGCCGCCGCGCACGTTTTTCACGTGAAGCATGCCCTCGTCTCCACCGACACCGGCAGCGGGGACCGGGTCTTCGACTGGGCGCTTGCCTTCTGCTTGGTCGTGTCGGCGGCCGTCATCACCGCGCTCTGGTCGCTCGTCGACCGCCGTCGCGAGAACTACGTGACGCTTCACAAGTGGTTCCGGCTGTTTCTGCGCTTTGCCCTGGCCTCCGAAATGCTGCTCTACGGACTCATCAAGGTCATCCCGGTGCAGATGCCCTTCCCGTATCTGACGCGCCTCGTCGAACCGTACGGAAACTTCTCCCCCATGGCGACGCTCTGGTCCTCAGTCGGAGCTTCCCCGGCCTACCAGATGTTTGCGGGCAGCGCCGAGACGCTGGGCGGCCTGCTGCTGTTGGCCCCGCGTACGACCACGCTGGGTGCGCTCGTCTGCCTGGCCGACCTGAGCCAGGTGTTCACGCTGAACATGACGTATGACGTCCCGGTGAAGCTCTTCTCGTTCCACCTCATCCTGTTCGCACTCTTCCTGCTGGCCCCGGAGGCCCGGCGCATTCTCGCCTTCTTCTTCTCGGACCATGCCGTTGCGCCGTCGGCCCAGCCGCCGCTCTGCCGGACCAGACGCGCCAATCGCGTTGCCGTCGCCTTGCAGGTGCTGTTCGGCCTGTACCTCGGGGGATTGAGCGTCTACGGAGGAATCCAGTCCTGGCGCACCTACGGCGGCGGCCGCCCGAAGCCTTCCCTGTACGGCATCTGGGACGTCGAGCAGATGTCCATCGACGGCCTAGTCCGCTCGCCGCTGCTCACGGATTATGACCGCTGGCGGCGGGTCCTGTTCGACTCCACGACGGCGGCTTCATTCCAGCGCATGGACGAGAGCTTCGCGTCCTTCGGTTCCTCGATCAGCGACAAAAACAGTACCCTTACGCTGACGAAGGGCAGCGACAAGGCCTGGAAGGCCATCTTCAGCTTCGACCGCCCCGCGCCCGGCCAACTGATCCTCGACGGTACGATGGACGGCCACAAGACACGCCTGCAACTGAGGCTTGTCGATCGCAGCAAGCTGATGCTGGTCAGTCGCGGGTTCCACTGGATCAACGACTACCCCTACCAGCGCTGAGCAGGCGAGCCCACCGAGAGGAGCCTTTGGTGCCCAACCCCACAGAGGAGACGTTCAGGACGAATATAGGGTCCACTCCGATATCGGCTGCCTGGACGCGGGCCCGGCCCGTGAGGAAGTCGCGAAGGCGACCGCCTTGGTGTTCTTGAACGGCGCGTCCTCGTCCTGGTTGATCGTCTTGACGCGCCCGGCTAAGGGAGACAAGCGGCTTCTACCGCTTCAGGGGTGAAACGGGGCGGTTTTGAGCCTGAGACGGCGTCGCCTGCTGCGGTCGTGACCCACTGGCCGCCGGAGGCTATGATGTAATCCCTGGACCTGGAACAGGGGGATCACCTGCCTCGCCACGGCGGCTCTGACGTTGAGGGACTTCGCCATATCCTGGGCGCTCCAGCTTGCCTCGCCCCTGGACTCCTTGAGGAAGCTCAGAGCCGCGGCGAGGGGAAATGGCGGACCCGGCCTGGCTGCTCAATTGGCCTGGTCCTCGGCTTTCGCTGCGTACCGGGATTTCTGTCGTTTTGATCGCAGGGTCGGCCCTGCCGGCCTCGCCGCCGCACCGCTTCTATTTTTTCAAACAGCGACCAAACACCCGAGGCTGCTCCTGGAGTTGTCCCGCCCGAATGGGAAGCGGCAAAGCGGAATCTCGACGCTGGAGTGGGAATCGCGGCCCACCGAGCAGTCCCGAAACCGCAGGAACCGCTGGGCGCACGATGACCGAGTGGCACACCACGAAGACAGACTTGCATGCAAAGCCCCGCGTCAGCGTTCCCAGGGAGCTGTGAATCCGCAGCGCGATATCGGGGTAGCTCTCGCCGCCGGGCGGCGATAGTAGTACTTGACTGTACTTGACCAGTTGTCACGCTTCGCCTCCTCGGGATATTTCCGCTCAAACTCCTTTTGGGTCAGCCCGTCGAGAATGCCAAATTCCGTCTCCGTATTCGCTCCTCATTGGTGATCTCGGGTGTGTAATTGAACTGGCCAGCCATCACCCGTGTCGTTTCCACAGTCCGCAGATAGGGGGACGTAAACACCCGGGTAAAACGGAATTTCGACGCTAGATGCCTGCCGGTCTCTGTCGCTTGTGCGATGCCCCGCGTGGTCAAGCGGGCGTCGACATCCATGCCCCCGTACTCAAGGGGCCCAGCCGCGGCAGCAGCAGTCTTGTCCACGTTCCTCTCGCGGACTCCTCATGCCGGACCACGACAAGGTGACTCATCCATTCTTGCTTCTGCAGATCATCCATGCACCGTCACGTCACAGCACCATGCCGGGCGTTTGCGTCCTTGGCAAAGCCCATGCCCGCTACCACCTCGTCGGTCGCGGTCACATAGAATCCCACCGATGCCATCCTGGTTCTTGAAGGCCACGTAGCTCTTGTTGAGAGTGGGGTCAAGCTTCACGTCCGTGTTCTCCGCACCAGGCGCTGGAAGGCCCGGACGCCACCCGACGGAGTTTCTCTTCGCCGGAGCAGGCAAGCGCGGCATGATCGAGGCCCACCCGCAAATGTGGCGGCGGCTGGCGATGCCGCGACGGATTGGGAATTGGTCGCTGACCAGCCTGCCGCTGCTCCAGGAAAGGAGGACGCGTTTCATGCTTGTTTGCGCGCCTGCTATGTGGAGCGCCCAAAGGCATCATACGTTTTGGGCTCAACACCCGAGGCTCAGCCTACGAAGAAATTCAGCGGCTTGCCGTACAGGCGGGCAAATTCCAGCAGTTCAACGACATCTATGCGCCGTTCGCCGCTTTCGCACTTGGAGACAAAAGACTGAGGCCGCCGCAGGCTCCGAGCAACCTCGTTCTGAGTGAGGCCGGCGTCGCGGCGGGGCCTGTTGCAGCCGCTCCAGAAAAGCGCGGTATCGCTGTGTTCAGGAGGCAATCGATCGCGACACCCAATTGGGTCTTGTCCAGTGCCGGATCGGCATTGCCTGGCTGAACGAATCCACACGTTGGCACTGTCCCCGAGGTGTCGTTCTGCTGCCGGTTGTTGATATGGACGTCTGGCTCCCATTTAACCTAATCTGGAAAAAGGACAATTCGTCGCCGTTGCTGTAGAAATTCGTGGCTCAGGTAGAAGCGTTGGGACGGAACAAAATCAATGCGGAGCTGACGCCATCAAAAACCAGGCAAACACCCGTGACAACCGGGCGCTGAGTAGAGGCGTTCAGGCCTTGCGGAAGGTGGCAGAGAGTCGTTCTGACCATCGCCGAGAGGGAAAACGGACCGAGAGGCTGCTGGGAGACCAATGGGTGTCTCTCGGCGTCAGAACGCCAAAACAAACAAATTCCGGCTGCTGCTCGCAACGCTCACTAAACCCAGGGGTCAAAAATGTCATCTTCGCCGATATCTAGCGCACTCGATGCTCGTACCCAAGCTTTTCCCGCGCTGACCACCGATCAAATCAGCCGCATTCGTCCCGGCAGCAAAATTCGGGATGTCAAGGAGGGTGAAATTCTGTTTGAGCCTGGTGATAAAGGTGTCCCCTTCTTCGTTCTCCTTTCCGGAAAGTTGGACATCCTTCAGCCGGATCTTGCTGGCGAGCGCCTCATCGTGACGCATGGCCCGGGCTCGTTCACCGGTGAGATGACCATGGTCTCCGGGCGAGGCTCTCTGGCGCGTGGCCGCGTGAGCGAGCCCGGTCAGTTCCTGGAGATGAGCGCAGATGGTTTTCGGTCGCTTATCGCAAAGGATGCCGCGTTGAGCGAGATCTTCATGAGGGCCTTCATCCTCCGCCGATTGGAACTCATCCGTACCGGCCAGGGCAATGTCATTTTGATGGGTTCGCGCTATTCGGCCAAGACGCTTCGCTTGCGTGAGTTTCTTACCCGAAATGAACATCCTTACTCTTACGTAGATCTTGACGTAGACAGGACGTCACAGGAGCTTCTTGATCGTTTTCACATAAGGTTGGACGAAATCCCCGTGCTCGTTTGCAACGCTAGTTCCGTTCTCAGGAATCCTTCGATTCAGGAGTTGGCTGATTGCTTGGGACTGAACAGCGCGATTGATGAGGTGCAGGTGCGGGATCTGATCATCGTCGGCGCCGGACCCGCCGGCCTTGCGGCAGCCGTTTACGCCGCTTCGGAAGGGCTGGACGTGCTTGTGATCGAAACGGATACCCCCGGAGGGCAGGCCGGATCCAGCTCCAAGATCGAGAATTATCTGGGTTTCCCAACGGGAGTTTCTGGTTGGGAGCTGGCGGCTCGCGCGATCGCTCAGACCGAAAAGTTTGGAGCAAAGATGATGGTGGCACACAGCGTTGCGCTGCTGGACTGCGAAAAGCCCCCGTACAAGGTGGTCCTTGACAAAGGGAACAAGATCGCCGCGCGCGCAGTGATCATTGCGACCGGGGCGCAGTACAACAAGCCTCGTATCGCCAATCTGGAGCAGTTCGAGGGTCAGGGGATCTATTACGGTGCGACTTACATGGAGTCTCAGCTGTTCGAAGGAGAAGAAATTGTCGTGGTGGGCGGAGGAAACTCCGCCGGGCAAGCAGCGGTTTTCCTTTCGCAGACGGCCCGAAGGGTACACATGCTGGTGCGCTCGGGTGAGTTGTCGGACACCATGTCGCGCTACTTGATCCAGCGGATCGAAGAGAATCCCGAGATCGCTTTGCACCGGAGAACGGAAATCGTGGGGCTCGAAGGTGATGCGCATCTGGAGCGCGTCACCTGGCAAGACAAAGCCAGCGGCGAGACTTCGGTCCACGACATTCGCCATGTATTCATTATGGCCGGGGCGTCGCCGCGCACCGAGTGGCTGCGGGGTTGCATTGCCCTCGATAACAAAGGGTTCATCCTCACCGGGCGGGACCTGGACACGGTAGCTGATGCTCCAGCGTGGACGCTGGCTCGTTCCCCGCAAATGATGGAAACGAGCCTTGCCGGCGTGTTTGCAGTGGGCGACGTTCGTTCGGGGAGCGTAAAGCGTGTAGCCTCGGCTGTGGGGGAGGGAGCGATCGCAGTCCACCTTGTCCACCGCGCCTTGGCGGAGCTTTAGGCGACTGCGCTACTACAGTTGGCCACCTATGGGGTCCACGATGGTGTTGAAGAAAGCGCAGACATGATTTCGCCCTGTACCGCATCCGCAAACCTTGCTAACGGCGAGCCCACGTAGCGATTTTCCGGGCACTATGACGGTTTCGCGTTTTGCTTGCTTCCCGTATCTGTTTGACGTCGCGCCCGCGAGAATGCGCCCTGACCTTTTCCGACGGCTGCTTCGATTACGGGAACCACGATGCTCGCGACGAATGACGCGATCTCGGCGGTTCTGTGCTGTCTGGCGCTGTAGAACCATTCGCGGGTAGCTCCGTAAAGGGCCCAACTGACCGTCGAGGCAACAACGTGGTGCGAAACTCCGACACGACCGGCACGTTTCGGGAGACCCTCAAGCACAACGATCCGAATTGCCCTAATGAGAGCAGAGTCCAGCATCGGACCAAACACGCCCTGGTTGGCGCATTGCTTTTCGTTGGTATGAATCTCTTTCAGGTAATCACATACGGCCAGCACAATGGCTTCAATTGCGGAAGAGCAGGTTCCGTCAAAACGAATGTTCCGCTTTTTCAGGAGCTCCAGGAAGTCGCCTCCAACCATTGCCTCGAACAATGCGAATTTGTCGGTATAGTGGTCGTAAAAGGTAGCCCGGTTGAGGGTGGCGGTCCCCGTAATGTCCTGCACCAAAATCGCTTCGAAGGGCTTCTCTTGCAGTAGCTTGCGCAGAGCATCCTGAAGAAGCCTTCGCGTCCTTTTCGGGCGCGGATCTCGCAGCTCGCAATCCGATACCGGTATGGTCATCGCTTGAAAGTTTATCAGAAGCTGAATCCTTTGACAACAACTGTCGTCTAATCGACGGATGATGGATATCGCGGTTGGAGCTTGGACCGCGAACTTAAGAATGTCGAGGTGACTTATGGATATCGGGCTTCTGCTTCTGCGCTTGGTTGTCGGACTCACTGTTGCCGCGCACGGGACCCAAAAGCTGGTTGGCTGGTTCGGTGGACCGGGGCTAAGCGCCATCGGCCAGTTCTTTACAGTGCTGGGCTTTCCTCCAGGGCGGCGGCATGCACTCATGGCAGCATTGGGCGAAATCGTGAGCGGGGTTCTACTTGCGGCCGGACTCGCCACACCATTGGCGGCGGCTGTGCTTGTAAGCGTGATGCTGGTTGCAATCGTGACCGTCCACATCAGTAAAGGGTTTTTCGCACAGAACGGGGGATAAGAGTACCCACTTCTGCTCGGGGTCGCGGGACTAACCGTCGCGTTCACCAGCCCCGGATCGCTCTCACTCGACGCTGTACTTGGATATCCCCTGAGTGGAATGTTCTGGGGTGTAGCGGCGCTATTGGCTGGGGCTGCAGGTGGTGGGGGCGCGTTGCTTGAGTGGCGCAGAGCACCGGCTGAGCAGACCGTCAACGCGCAGTGAATTTGACTCATTCAGATAGAGGTGACCATGTCGCAACAACAACGTGGTGTCAGTCGTGTTGTTAACGTGCCACCGCTGGGGCCTGGCTTTGTAGGGCCGGGGCACATGGCGGCGCCTGTTGTCTCGCCGGAGGCGTTCGAGATAAATGATCCCTTCATCCTGCTGATGGACGATCGTCTCGACATCGGCAGCCGTCCGGTAGGCGGTCCTCACCCGCATGCCGGCTTTGAAACTGTGACCCTCATTCTCGATGGCGCCGTCTATGACCGCGAAGAAGGCGGGACACTCAAGGCCGGTGAGGTGCAGTGGATGACCGCAGGCAGCGGAATCATCCACAGTGAGGACGTAAGGACCAACGGGAAGGTCCGTCTGCTGCAGCTGTGGCTGACCTTGCCAAAGCACAAACGCTGGACAGCGCCAGGCTATCAGGTCATTCATGGCAATTCGGTTCCCGTCCGTCATCAGCCCGGCGCCGAAGTCCGCATCTATAGCGGCTCGTCAGGGACTCTTCATTCAGCCACACGAAACCATGTAACGGTAACCATGGTTGAATTTAACTTAAAACCGCGGGCGTCCGTCGACCAGAAGATACCGGCTTCCTACAACGGCTTTGCATTCGTGATCGATGGTTCGGTACAAATCGGCGAGACCGTACTGAAGACGGGGCAGGTCGGCTGGCTCGATCGTCCGATTGAAAATGGGGCCACCGTGCTGCGCGTCGTTGCCGGCGAATCCGGTGCGCGCCTGGTTCTGTATGCGGGACAACCTCAAGGAGACCCCATCGTCTCATACGGCCCATTCATCGGAGACTCGGAGCAGGATATCGACAGGCTTTTTGCCGAGTATAAGGCGGGAAGATTTCCTCGCCTCAGCGAATTAAAGCGGCACGCCTCCAGCGAGCAAAGTAGCGTTGAAATCCCCCGTTGAGACGCGCTACCGGGTTCGGAACAACAGGCCCACCGGCGACCGTAGCCTGGAACACGTCGATTCCCAGTTCGAGCAGTTCTCTATGGATTCGGGGTGCTCCCCAAAGCGGGTTCCCCAAGCTCATCCTACGAATGCGCTCTCGAGTCCCTTTGGCGAGCGTTGATCTTCCAGGCTGTCCGCGGGGGGTCCTCTCAGCCGCGGCCGCCGGCGTTGGGCTCTGCGAACCGGCATTACCGCCGGGGAAGGCGCGCCCCGCCGGGGGTTCGGCTAGCTTTGGCGAACTTGCCTAAGCCTATAGCCAAGCGCGGTCACAGGCCCGCCTATGCTTGACTGGCCCTTGCCCACTTTGATATGCCAGCAACAGCACGCCAAGCACCGGCAGAGCCGAGCGTTCCGCCTGCGCGCGGTTACGATTCTCCAAGGCCGGTAGAGCGCCCGGGAAACAAAGAGCCACAATTGCCCCCACAAATGGCCACACATATTTCCTCTCGTACCGCTTCGAAAGCCGCGGAGCCTCGAACCAAACGAGACTCCGCGCTACTTCCCGCCGATAGACGCCACTCGCGGTTACGGTTTCAGCTCGAAGAGAACGCCGCATCCGCCGGGGACGTTGCTGAAATCGGCACAAGAAGTTTTGTCGAAGTCGAAGTCGCCGCCTGCCCCTGCCGAACCAAAGATGTCGCCGTTGGCGCCGAAGGCAAGCACGTCGTCCTCAGGAATGGCTCCGTCGGCCCCACCGAGGAAGGTATACAGAATCGTCTCCGTCCAGGTGCCGTCGGAACCGGGCGTCAGCTTGTAGACAATGCCACAGCCCCCATCCGAGTTTTCCGTGCATACAAAGGCGGTACCGCCGCCGACGAAGCCCACGCCGTAGAGACTCCCCGCGGCACCCAGAGTTAGGCCCGTTTGAGGAAAACTCCCATCCGCTTCGCCGTCGAATTGGTGGATGAGGCTCTCCGTGACTTTCCCGCTACCTTCGGGGGTTACCTCGAACACCGTGCCCTGCAAGGCGATTCCTCCATTCTCTGTCGTGCCGACCAAGTCACCCGCCTGGTCGAGGATCACGCCGGAAAAAGGATTCCAGCCGGTGCTGGCGTCCACGAAGCTATACAACGTGCTCTCGGTCCAGACCGTTCCGTTCGCGTTGGGCGTCAGTTCGAACACCGTGCCGCACAACCCAAGGCCGCCGTCCGGGTCGCCGCAGGTCGAGGAGTCGCCAGCGCCGCCAAACGCCGTGGCGCCCCAAAGGTTCCCCGCCTTGTCGAACGCCACCCCGCCCGAGGGGCTCACACCGTCTGGGTTGCCCTCTCCCGTGAAGTGATGGAGAATGGTCTGGGTCCACACCCCGTTCGCCTTGTGCAGCTTATAAGCCGTGCCGCAACCGTTGGAGCACATGGTCTCGAAGATGCCGCTCGCGCCGCCGCCACCGTTGAAGGTGACGCCGAAGAGATCTCCCGCTTTGTCGAAGATTAAGCGGCCACTGGGATTGCATCCATCGTCCCCATTGCTGTCGAAGTTGTGCAGGAAGGTCTCCGTCCACGGTTCACCCGTGGCGGTGGGAGGCGACAGTTCATAAACGATGCCGCAGCCGTTACCGCCGTTCGGGGTGGTCCCATAAAGGTTGCCCTTTGCGTCGAACACTACGGCGGAACTCGGGTTAGAACCGTCGCCCGTTGCCTGCGAAAACTGGTGGATCGTCTTGAGGGCGAAGCCGCCAGCCCCTTTCGGCGTCATTTCGAAGACCGTGCCGTCGGCGAATTCTCCCACACCACCTGTCATGGTCGTGCCAAAAAGATCTCCGCTCGCGTTGAAGGTCAGGCCCGAATTAGGATCTTCACTGCTGCCGCCTTCAACACCCGTGAAAGTATGCAACACGGTCTCCTGATCCTGAGCCGCGCACCAGGCACCGGCCGCAAGCGCCACCGCTACTCCCGCTACCGCCAACCCCTTGTTCATGGCGGTCCAACACTTTCCGTAGTACATTTCGAAATTCCTCCCTTAGGATTATTTGGGCTTCATGAGCCCTGCTGTTCTGGATTCCACGCCACGTTACTAGACTAGGCTCACGGTTAGGTAGAGCAGTTGGCGTGCCAGTTACAAAATCGGACTGCGGTCTAAAAAGCCGAGGAGGGCAAGAGGCTCTTCTGGGAACTTATTCCAAGCCCTCCCGAGGGACCTCAGACCGATTGCTGGCTCAAGTGAGTAAGTAAGTTGCGAGGATTGGCGTCGCCTCGCGCACTTCAAGTGACGATCCGACGCGAATGACCGAGCGGCTATTCCTGTGCCCGGGCGGCCGCCCAAGGGACGCTCCTTTCTGAGGGGCACCCCCACCATTTGGTGGGAGCGGGAAAGTTGTTGGGGAAGAAGCTAGGATGGATGGTGGCCACGGCGCTTGATGCCGAACTCGTTCATGCGGGTGGCGAAGGAAGTTGGGCACGAATCTGGCGGGCGCGACCAGCGTCACGTTTGACGAGACTGTGGCCACGTTCACCACAGTCTCGAGCTCCGCAATCAGGACCACGGGACCCCCACGAGCGCCACCACCGGCAAGCTCAAGGTAGTAACGCTCAGCCGCACGCTGACTAGCAACGTCTCCTTGCGGGTGCTGCCGTAGAGTCCGCAGTCTTATCACGCCACCTTGCTGGCCAAGGATGACGCTGAAATTGCCGGTATCGTTAGCTGCCTTGAGCCCGCTTTTCGGCGCGCCGTCGATTGATCTGTACAAGCCACGAAAGCCCGATGCTCAGCACATAGAGTCCAACCAGGGGGATCCAAACAACGAAAATGGAAGCCATGTCGCTGGTTGGCACGATGGCAGCCGCTATAACTGCAGTTACCAAAACAGCGTAACGCATATGGCGCCAGAGAAGGCGTGGGGTGACGATCCCAAAGATGGACAGCAGCAAGAGTACCACTGGAAGCTCAAAGACCAAACCGACTGCGACGATGATCGACATGGCGAGATCCCAGTATTCATTGATGGTGACCATGGCTGCGAACTGGTTCCCATACCCCACCAGGAACTTGAGTGCCGCCGGGAACGCCAGCGCATAGGCAAAATAGCCGCCTGTCGCAAACAGCAGGCTTGTGAGGCCGACGAAGGGCCACACGTATCTCTTCTCGTTCCGGTAAAGCCCCGGGGAAACAAACAGCCACAATTGCCACAGGATGTATGGCGCTGCCAAAAAGACAGCGCCGAGGAGTGCCAGCTTGACGTAAAGGTTAAAGGGATCAACCGGGTTCGTATACACCAACCTCTCGGAAACCCCAAGCTGATAGAGCGCGTTGGTAAGTGGTCGAGCGAGGATAGCATAGATGTCTTTGGCGAAATAGAAGCAGATCCCAAAACCAACCAGCACAGCGATTGCCGACCTCAACAAACGCCGCCGCAGTTCCTCGAGGTGCTCAAGAAAAGCCATCGGGCCGCCTGCGGGATCCTTTGAAGTAGGACCGGATCTGAGGCCCACAATGGGCGGATTCCCGATAATCGTAGCCATTTTCGTCATCGCCTCGGCAAGTTCCGAAGTCTCGCTCGACCTTAATCTCCCTTCCGGATTGTCTGGGTCACTTTACGTCTTGGATATTTCGTCAGGCCGTGCGCTCTCGGAGTCCTCTCTGACCCCTTTGAGCGCATCCTTAAATCCGCGAATGCCTTTCCCGAGCCCCTGTCCAAGCTCCGGCAGCTTCTTGGGACCGAAGATGAGCAAGGCAATCGCCAGGATCAGAATTAAGTGTGTTGGTTGAAACAAGCCTTCCAGCATTTACAACCTCCTTTTGAATCAAGAAATCCACGAGACAGAACGGACAGAAGTTTCAAAAGGATACCCGATGCCGGAGAGAAAGGCTCTGGCTGCTCCGTAGCCCTGTCCGTCCCGTTCACTTCGCGCGAAGTGAAACTCGTAGTCATCCGCCCGCGGTTTTTGCTGCTTGCCGAACCATCAAGTCCCTGACCCTTCCGGCGACAACAGCCCGGCTATAACTCCCGGGCCGCAGCATCCGCTTCTTCCGCTAGCTGATTCACAGTTTGGAAGAAGTTCGGTTGTTGCCCAACAAACAGCCCGTCCGCTGTGAACGATGCAATGGTCGCTACGGCGCCTGCAAATTTGTCATCGCTAGGTCGAATCACCGCGCAGTTGGGCAAACCCGGGCTGATGAATTCACAGGGAATGGGAAAGATCAGGCTGGGCTGATTCAGGGGATTGGGGTATTGGCTGAAGAAATTAGGAAACATCAGGCCAGATTTGGGGTCCCTAAAGGGCGCCACAGGGGCTTGCACTCCGTTGCCCGAAAAATCGACCCATTCCAGGAAATGGGCGATCTCGTCTCCCCCAACACCCAGCGTGATTTTCAGCACTTCCAGGCTGCTGACTTTCTGGCTAAGCGTTGCATAGAGGCTCGATCCGCCCTGCTCGATGTAGCCAAAGTGAAAGGCCGCTACATTTGCGATCGCCTGAACGTGCGCATTACCGGGAAGGCCGTTGAAAAGAACGCCATTGAAATCGTCATTGTTTCTGGGAATGGCAGTGACCCCATTCAGGGTGATCGCCTGTGGGAAAGTGGCGCCGAAGTCTGGATTGGTTGTACTGCGGTAGCGAATGTACCAACTGGTGTCGACGTTGAGGCTCATGAGGTTAGTGAGGCGCCCGATATCCTGGGCCCCCGTTGCCTTACTGCTAGGCAAGGTGCGGAACTCGTCCAAGTCGACCGGGTCGGCACCCTTGGACTCCAGGTATCCGTTGAGAAAAGCGGCGTGACTTACTTCATCGGTCCAGTTGCTCGTGATGTATTGCGGGCCGTCGGAATCGAGGTTCGACAAGGCTATCTGATAGTTGTTCAACGTTTGGTTCGGGTCTACCTCGATCGGTGGATTACCGCCGATACCACCCAGTTCCGCATACTGTTGCCAAAGGTCCGACTCAATGAGCTCGGCAGCGGCTAGGAATCGGAGAATTGCGATATCTCCATTGTTGAGATTGCCATTTTCATTTTGGTCTTGACCGAAAAGGGACACCCCCTTGGCCAGCAGCCCGGCTCCCATAGTTGCCGTGCCAGCCGCCACCAGTCCTTGTTTCAAGAACGAGCGACGGCTTGCTGGTCCTTTCAAGCCATTCAATGAATCTTTCATAGTGTTCTCCTTTGTTAGATGCTGCACGGATCGAGTCTCCATCGGTACTCTGAGAACGGAGAGTTCGACCGCTACAGTGAAACAGACCCCTATTAGACGCGCGATATTACCGAGATTCGTAAACAAATTGTAAGGGAAGTGTAAAAGGACAGTCAGACAAGGTCGAACAGGCGCGGGAACCCTCGGTCTGCAAGTATCGCAGGCTGCGTTGCGACGTCTGATACGCCTACCGGCGTTACAAGGCGATATCGGAGGCGGTAGCGCGTCTCGATATAGCGGGGATTGTCCGGTGCGTCTCCAAGCTTCTTACGCAGCCTGTTCACCGCAGTGTTGATGTTGCGATTGAACTCGACAAAGCAGTCGGGCCAGAGCCTCTCCCGGAACTCCCTCCGCGTTACCAGCTCACCTGCCCTTTCCAGGAGCAACTCCAAGACCTGCAGGGGCTTCCCCTCGAGCTTCACACGCAGACCACCTTTGCGTAGCTGCCGGGCCCGAGGGTCCAACTCGAAGGCCCCGAAGCGGATGGCCCGAACGCTGACTGCTTTCCGCCGATCTCGATGGGCTCGTCCGGCGATCAACTCTCGATTCATGGTCTACACCTCCGGCAGAAGGCTAAACCGGCTCAACGCTACCATTCACCTTGCGGTCAACGAAGAGCCTTGCCCGACGAACCCGCTCAGACTTTTCCGCATCTTCAAGCGGGCCCGCAGCAGGCGGGTTTTCACAGCCGGTACCGACAGGCCGAGCAGCTTTGGCGTCGCTTCGGTAGACACGTCCTGTGCGTAGCGCAGAACGACGATCATTCGCGACGCCGGCTCCAGCTCCCCGATCGCCTTCGACAAGACCGCCTGCAGCTCAAGCTTGCTATAAACTTCCTCCGCGTCGGCTTGCCGATCCTCGATCTCCCGCGGCATCGACTGCTTTCCCTCGATCTCGATGGGCTCGTCCAGCGAAACCTGTTTGCGACCGGCGCCCCGGCGCAATCTGCCGAGTGCCTCGTTAACGGCGATCCTGGTCAGCCAGGTGGAAAGGCGCGACTCTTTCCGAAACTCCCGGAGGTGCAAGAAAGCCTTCAGGAACGTATCCTGAAGCACATCCTCGGCGTCCGTGCGATCATGAGTGAGATTGAAAGCCAGCCGGTAGACGTGACGGCTGTACTGGTTGTACAGCCTCGCGAAGGCGTCCTCGACTCCCGCCTGAGCTTGTGCCACCAACTCGGCTTCGTTTTCCAGGTGTATCAGCATATTCTTTGTCTCTGCGTTTCATCTGACACCGCTCTACTCAGACGAAAAGGGGCATCACGTACCACCGGACGTATGTTGCCAGTCCGAACAGCAAGGCCAGCCACCATAAGAAAAGAGCCGCACGCATCCAAGGCCGGTAGCGAGTAAACCTAAGATGTTTCGGCAGGATGCCGGTTCCCGCCGCTATCACGATGTAGAGGGTAAGCAATTCGGCAACTGTTCCCAAAGAAGCGTGAGCGGCCGCTAGCACATAATACGCATCACTTAAGCTCCCAGGAATCGGTGGCGTAAATGAGCGGCGGAAAGACGGCGCCATGGTCAGGGCGATCGCCACCAAATTCAGCAGCACCACTGCCGACTGGCAGCAGGCGTGGGCTCGATATCGTCCTCGTCGCGCCAGCGCCGCCCCGGCAAGCAGGCCCAGACCCATTCCGACCTCAATGATGAGAGTTGCATCAGAAGTCCAGGGGGCCGCTGTTCCTAAGAAACCTTTCCTCACGAAAGTCCCTCTCCCGGGCTTGACAATCAAAGTGGCCCTCACGTCTGTGTTATTGACACGCCGGGCTTTGAGCTTCGCAGTGAGCGTTAGCCGGGGGGCGTTTCGACGCCGCTCAGGATTCCGTTGAGATGCCCTGTCAGCGCGAAGATATGCTGCGCGTGTTTGGCCAGCGGGGCGGTCTTCAGGTCACACGGGTCTACGGCGGCCTCCAGGGTTAAGATCACTGCACAACGACCTTGCCGATCATCTTCGGGTGGATCCCACAGTAGTAGGGATAGGTGCCGGCTTTCGTGAAGGTGTAGGAAAACTTTTCGTCGGTATCCATCACCGGTGATTTGAGGGTCTTCCCCTCCGAGCTCACGATGTTGTGGGGAACGTCATCCTGGTTGACCCAGGTCACGGTAGTGCCGGCAGGAACCGTAAGGCTCGGCGGCGTGAAACTGAAGTTGTCGATCTTGACCTGATACTTGTCACTGGCATTGTCCTGTCCGCTGGCTGCGGGGCTGGCATGGCCGGCTCTCGACAAGCCCATACCTAGAATAAGTGCTGCAACGGTTGCGCAGAAAATCGCTTTCTTCATTTGTGTCGTCTCCTAGAGTAGTTGAAAGTCGAAGGTCTCAAGTCGAAGGTCCAAAAGCTCGACCGATCAACGGTTCTCAATCGCCTGGGATCAGGAGATTCTTTTTCAGCAGCTTGTTGGAACCTCTGATCCTCGATCCTCAATTCTAGCTTCGGAGTTAAGTCAGCGATGAATCGACGATGGCCAGGGAATGCTTGCCCTCGACGTATTCCACGCTCGTCAGGCCCAGCAGGCTGCGCAACTGGTCGGCAGGCACCTTCATCGGACCCGGTGATGGGGCCGTGCCAGGCTGAGGCTGAGGGAAGGCAGTCGACATGGCGGTGTGAAACGTGATATTCCCCTCCACCTTCTGCATGGTTTGATGGATGTGGCCGTTCAGCACCGTGACCGAGCCAAATCGCTTGAGATAGGAGAGCGCCTGGGCGCTGTCGTCGGTGCCCCATCCCCAGTCCGGATAGATGGTCCAAAGAGGGATGTGGGCGAACACCACGATCGGTGTGCTGGCGGCGAGTCCTTCGACGTCGTCCTCAAGCCACTCCAGTTGCTCATGGCCCAGACTGCCCATCCCACCGGCTTTAAGGTCCAGCACATTAACGAGGCCGACGAAGTGCACTCCTTTGTGATCGAAGCTGTACCAGCCGCCGCCTTTCGTGCCCTTGCCGTAGCGGTCCAGGTACTGTTTGCCGTCATCGCCCAGAACGTCGTGCTCTCCCGGGACATAGAACACCTGGCTTGCCTTCGCGCTCTTGAGCACTTCATCCACAGTGTCAAACTCATCCGGCTTCGAGAGGTGACTGATGTCGCCTGTGTGGAGCAGGAACTCCGGCTGCACCGGCGCGGCGTTGATCCTGTCAACCGCCGCCTTCAAGGTGGCTACCACGTCGGGATTGGCCGCCAGCTTGAATCCCATGTGGCTGTCGCTGATCTGGATAAAGTTGAGCTCGCCCCCGTGCGCAGCTCCGGCCGCGAGACCCGCAGGATCGCTGAGGCTGTACGATTTCAGAATGCCGCCTTTCATGACGAAAAGAGCTCCCGTGCCGGCCCACGCCATGCACTTCAAGAATCCGCGGCGGTCAACGCCGTCGTGGTTGTGATTGTGAAGAATAAGTTCTTCCTTTTGTCTTCGCATCGATTCCTTTCCTCCCCGTGTTCCGCGGCTTCGTTTCGACGACTCGACGACTGCTGATCTTCATTACGCTGCACCTTAGCGCGCGCGAAGCTACGTAAAGCAGTTCACGTGCCAGTTACTGTCGGATTGCGGTCTGAAGAGTGAAGGAAGACGAGGCCTCTCTGGGGAGTTTGTCCTCACCCCCACGAGAGCACCCATAAGCCAAATTGAATAAGTAGGTTGGAGGTAATCCGTGGCCCCCGTCCCGACCTTTGGGCGGCGGACGGGTACGCTTGGGGTCACGTTCTTGAACGAGAGACCCGCAACTGGACCGGCGTCTCTGAGGCGCCCCCACCATTTGGTGGGGGTTGGGCGAGATCTGTGGGAAGGGACTACAACGGGCGGTGGTCAGAGCGCTTAATGCCGAACTTGCTCATCCGGTGGCGAAGAGTGTTGGGATGAAGATTCAGCAGTCGCGCCGCACCTTTCGGACCCTCCACCACCCCACCCGCCCGCTGAAGGGCGGCCAAAATGTGGTTTCGTTCCATTTCTTCGAGCGTAGGGAGGCTTGAAGACGCAAGAGCGCCAAGCCCTGCCTGGTGAGCAACGATCTCGGGAGCCTCCACCTTCCGGGAGGCAGTAACCGGCAGAAGGTCCTTGTCCAAGTGGAGCGTAGCGCCCGCCGACAAGACGATCGCTCGCTCCACCACGTTCTGGAGTTCGCGGACGTTACCGGGCCACGGATAACTCATCAGCCTGTCCATCGACTCCTGCGACACGCCTTCGACCTTCTTCCCGAACCGCTTCGAGAAGCGCGACATATAGAAAGCCACGAGCTGTGGAATGTCGGATCGGCGTTCTCGTAAGGGAGGCAGTTCAAGGGGGAAAACGTTGAGGCGGTAGAAAAGGTCGGAGCGGAAGTGACCGGCCTTAATCGATTCCTCAAGATTTCGGTTTGTGGCTGCGATGACCCTCACATCAACCTGCAGGGGTCGGCTGCTGCCCACCGGCTCAAACTCGCGCTCCTGCAAGACGCGCAGCAATTTCACCTGTGTATCCAAAGGCAGTTCCCCGATTTCATCGAGGAAGATGGTGCCACCGTCGGCGAGCTCGAAACGTCCGACCCGCCGCTCAACCGCACCCGTGAAGGCTCCTTTCAGATGGCCGAATAGCTCGCTTTCCACGAGACCCGCCGAGATAGCGCTGCAATTCACCCGCACCAGGGCCCGATCCTTGCGCGCGCTGCGGTTGTGGATGGCCCGGGCGATCAATTCCTTGCCGGTCCCCGTCTCTCCGCTAATCAGCACCGTCGAGTCCGTTGCGGCTACTTGCTCGACCTTGCGGAGCGCGGCCAGAAGCGCGGGACTGTTGCCGACGATCTCTTCGAAGTTATGCTCGGCACGGATCTCTTCCTGGAGGTAGACGTTCTCTTTCTCAAGCCTGGCCTTGAGGGCGCCGATCTCTTCGTAGGCTTTCATGTTGGCGATCGCCAGCGCCAACTGGGCCGCCACTTCCTGCAGAAACTGCGCGTCCCCTTCGGAGTACTGCTGCTCTTTCCGGCTCACTACGCTGAGCGTGCCGATGCTCTTACCCCGCAAAACCAGAGGAACTACACAGAGCGAGCGAAGGCCCTCTACACAAAGCTGCCTCTCGTTGTCGAACTCCTGTTCTTCTTCGAGATTGCGGCGCAGAAGAGGTTGCTGACGATCAAAGACCCAGCCCGCGCTGGTATCGGAGCGTCCGACCTCCAGGCCAGGCTTAAAGTAGGCGGACCGCAAAGCTCCTTCTACCGCCAGGAACCGGAGAGTGTCTGTCTCCGGCTTGTAGAGGGTAATGGCGCACCGGTCAAAGGGAACGAGAGGGCGCATTGCGTCCGATATGGAACGAAGGAGCGATTCCTCAGTGAGGTTCGTAATGATGGCGTTGTTGATTTCAAGCAGCGTTCGCAGGCGCTCTGCAGTGCGTTGTACCTTCACGTTCAGGACGCCAATCTGTTCGTAGGCTTTCATGTTGGCCGCGGCCAGCGCCACCTGGCCCGCGACTTCACACAAGAACTCTGCGTCGGCGGCAGAATACTGATTGGCTCGGTGGCTGCCAATGCCGAGCGTGCCGATGCTTTTTCCTTCCAGCATCAAGGGAGCAATACAAATTGACCGCAAGCCCGTATCCAGGACTCGCTGCTCGATGGGATACTGCCATTCAGTCGCGAGATCCCCGCGGAAAAGAGGTCGCTGGTGGTCGAACACCCAGCCATGGTGACTGTCCGTCCGGTTTATCTCGGTTCCAACTCGGAAGAAGTCCAGATTCCAGTCCTTCTCGAGCGCGATGATGCGCAGCGTGTCCCGCTCCGGCTCGTAAAGCGTAAGCAAAGCCCCATCAACCGGGAACACGGTGCGCAACGCGTCGCAGATGGCGTGGTACAAAGCCTCCTGGGTGAGATTTGTGATGATGGCATTGTTGATTTCAAGCAGAATCCGCTGGCGCTGCTCGCTTTTCCGCAGCGACTCTTCCGCCTGTTTCCGCTCCGTGATATCGACGAAGGTGATGACGGCGCCGAGGGTTCTGCCCTCCCGAAATATCGGATGGGACCAAAACTCCACCGGAAAGCAGGTGCCGTCCTTTCTCCAATAAACCTCATCGTCTCGATGAACGCCCTCGCCGTTTTGAAAGCCTATGTAAATGGGGCACTCCTCGATCGGATACGGCCTGCCGTCCGCCCGAGTGTGGTGTTCCAACGCATGCATGTTTTTCCCCAGCAGTTCGGACGGATCGTCGTATCCAAGCAGGCGCACCGCTGCGGGATTGCAGAAAAGGCAGGCACCCCCGGGGTCACAACCAAAGATCGCCTCCGCGGCGGAATCGAGTATGAGCCGGACCTGCTCCTCGCTCTGGTGCAGCGCCTGCTCCGACTTTTTTCGTTCGGTGATGTCCTCGGACACGGTCATCAGGAATCGCGGCATGCTCTCGGTGCCGGTGACAAATGAGGCGCTGTTCTTTACCCAGATCAGGCTGCCATCTTTGCGCCGGTATTGCTTCTCGATCTGAAACTCCTCCCGTTTGCCCTCCAGCAGCTCGGCAACAAGCGCCCCGTTGGCTTCACGGTAGTCTTCGTGAGTCACGTCCAGAAAAGAACGCGCCCTAAGCTCCTCATCGGTGAAACCCAGCATCTTCTGATAGACAGGATTCGCGGCAAGGAAACGCCCCTCAAGGTCGGTCAACGCGACGCCGATGGCCGAATTCTCAAAGACGGCCCGCCACCGCTCCTCGCTGCGCGTGACTTGCAGGTGCGCCTCGCGCAGAGCTTCTTCGTTAAGCTTATGTTCTGTCACGTCGCGTGAGATCGCGAGCAGGCGTTCAGGCTTGCCCTCCGCGTCATGAATCGGACTGACTACGACGTCCCACCACCGGGGCTGCTTGGTGACAGCGGTTGCGAAATATCCCACGAAGCGGCCCGTGCCGCCGCTTCGGGCTTTCTCAACGGCGGCATGCGCCGCTGTCCGGTCCCCGCCCTGCCAGAAATCAATCCAGGAGCTGTTCACGAGCGGGGCCAATTCGCAAATCTCGAGGGCCCGCATCCCGCCTTCGTTCATAGAAAGCAGCCGGCCCTCCAGGTCCAGCACCTTGATGCAATCCTTGCTGCCCTCGATGAGCCGAGTCCTGAACTCCTCGCTGGCGATCAACGCAGATTGTAGGTCGGCCCGGGCCCTCCGCAATTCGAGTTGAGCGACCACTTGCCGGCTCAAGGCGTGCAATGCTTTGGCCTGTTCAGGTGCCAATTGGCGCGGCACTCGGTCAATTACGCACAACGTTCCCAAGGCGTGTCCGCCAGGCGCTATCAGAGGCGCTCCGGCATAAAACCGGATGTGAGAGGGACCGGTCACGAGAGGGTTGGTCGAAAATCGATTGTCCGTGCTCGCATCCGGAACCACCAGCAGATCGGAATTCAGGATCGCGTGGGAGCAGAAGGCGAGATCGCGGGAAGTCTCTGTTGCCTCAAAGCCGACTTTTGCCTTGAACCACTGGCGGTCGGCATCCACGAGAGTGACCAAGGCCGTGGGTGTGCCACAGATGCGCGCAGCCAGCAAGGCCAAATCGTCAAACTCAGGCTCGGGAAGTGTGTCCAAGATTTTGTATCGGCGCAGGGCATCAAGGCGCTCCTGTTCGTCGACAGGCGCCGGAGTTTTCATCGAAAATGCCTCCAAATCTCACCAGGAGCTCTACTGTATTGTATCGCATGGCACTACAAACCATCGGAGGTATGGATTTCGATTCTTTGTTTTCAGCGACTTCCATGACTTCTACGCATGGAGAAGGAACGCCATCACCTTTGCGGCTCCTCCGTTGACGGGGCGGGGCGACCCGGGCCGAGGCCCGGGTCGCTAGATTGGCGGGTAGCCGGCGTTGTGGCATGCGGGTCAATTGACAGTGAACGGTTGAGTGCTGCTGACCGAACCGCCGCCGTTTGTCACAGTGACGGGACCCGTGGTAGCCCCCAGGCACAGTGGCGCTGATGAACTGGATGTTGAGCACTTTGAACGAGGCGCTGACGCCGTTGAAGTTGACCCGGGTAGTGCCCACAAAGTTATTGCCGTTAATCAGCACGGTAGATCCCACGCTGCCGCTGGTAGGGTTGAGCAGCGTGATGGCGGGAACCGGCGGCGGCAGACCGGCGTCCAGTGTCCACACGGTCCCGTCGGCAAATTTCTGCCCTCCTCCCGAGATAGTGCCGCCCAATTCGGTTGTTCCGACGATCGTACCGTCCGCAGCCTGGATTACGCTGGTCTCAGGCTGGTTACCGTTCGCGCCGTCGAAGGGAAAGGTCTGGAGGACCGCTCCATCCTCCGGGTTGATCGAGAAGACGCTGCCCGAGGGAGCGACCGCGTCGGTAAAGTTGGTGTCCCACAGGTTACCGTCGGAAGCCAGGAAGAGCGAAGGAATGTTGCTCATTCCTGCGAGCGTCGTGAATGGCGCAAAAGCCCTGAAGCCGGTGCCATCGGTACTGACTTCAAAAAAGTTGATCTCGCCCGCTGTAATGGATTCGAAGGCTCCATAGAGGTCGCCGTTGGCGCCTTGCGCCAGCCCACTAATGCCGGTATCAAACAAGACCGACTTGAACTGAACTGTGAATTTGCCCGCCGGCGTGAATTGGAAGATATCCTCATTGAAGCTATCTACATCGAGCCCTTGCGAGACGCCGTAGAAATTGCCGTTGGTTGCTTGAATCATCCCCGATGGTTGAACGCCATCAGCAACGGCGGCCAGTCTATGGAGAACGGCAAAAGCGCCGGTGGTCGGCTCGAAACGGAAGATCGTGCCGCAACCGGAGCCTGGGCACGGGCTAAGCGATGATCCGCCTTCCAGTGTGGTCCCGTAAAGGTTGCCGTCCTGTCCCAGCAAGAGGCCGTTGGGAATACTGCCATCGGCGCAGTTTGCAGATGAGCAGAAGCTATGGAGGACCTTGAAACCGGTACCCGTCTTGCTAATCCTGAAGAGAACGCCGTCATTTTGTTCGCCGCCATTGAAGGTTGTGCCGTATAGAAACCCGTCGTTTGCCTCGACGAAGCCGTTGACGGGGTTGTTGCCGTTCAGGAATTGCCCGCTGCTATTTTGGGTGAAGGTAAAGAGTTTGGTGAACTGCCCTGTAGGCGTCAGTTTGAACAGGGTGCCGCCCTGCGGGTCGGAGACGCCCTCGTCCGTCACCTGGGCCCCCCCGTAGAAGTTGCCGTCGGAAGCCTGAATGATGAGGTCAGGCCGCGCGCCTTGCGGGCACGTTTGGCTGCCGATGCCGCCGCCGCATGTGAAGGCGAAAAGCTGGTTGATGGTTCCGGTTTGAGCCTCAGCGGCGGCGGCCAAAGACAAGGCCAGGATTGCAGCGAGAGTGGTTTTCATCGTACAGCTCCTTTTGAACTTCAGGTTTCTGATAACTTTCAAACAGCCTCCCTTTCGGATCATGATTCGCGCGTCCAACGTAGCCACAAAGACGCCCCGGAGTGTGGCGATCGTGTTCCGTCCGGCTTGATCGCCCGCGCCTGCACCTACCGCCGCAGTAAGCAAATATTCCAGAGCGATGCTCGCAGACCGGGGTTCTTGCGTATGCTCGACCTCTTTTGGCTTTCCCCTCGCAATTCTTTTGCCGATCGAGGTTGGGCACTTGACCGACACGATGGCGAATGGCCACGACCGCCGGGAATTGTCCTCTGGCGGGCTTCAAATCCGGTCCTACTCAAGAGAAGCCTAAAGGCAAGCGGATGGCATTCCTTAAGCACCTCGAAGGACGCGGCGTCTGCGCAGCCTCTCCGGCCCCCCACCACATGGTGGGGGCACCCCCAAAGAAGAGCGGCCCTTGGCTGGCCGCCCGGTCACAGGGATGGAATTCAAATCGTGCCTATCTAACCGCCAGCTGAACGGCGAGAGCTAACGCAGATCCTCGCAAGCTATTCACTCACTTAAACCAGCAATCGTCTGAGGTCCCTCGGCGGCCTAAACAGGGCCCTAGAGGAGCATCCGGCCTTTCCATGGTTCCTCAGATTGCAATTTGATTTTGAAGCTGGCACGCCAACTGCTTTGTAGCTCCGCGTCCCGTAAGGTGAGCGTAAATGCTGAGAGTAACTGTCGTCGAGTCGTCGCGCGAAACGGTGAGGCTGCGGGTGGAAGGTCGGGTCGCGTCCGGCTGGGTCGAGGAGCTCAGGAGATCGTGTGAAGTGCAAGCCTTAAGCGATGGTATCCGGCTGACCCTCGACCTGGCGGATGTCTCATTCGTTGACACTGCCGGCGTTGAACTCCTCAAGGACCTAAGAGGTCGCTGTGTCATCCTTCTCAACCCGTCTCCGTTTGTCACCGAGCAACTCAAGGACGTGGCGTCCTGTGACGATACCTGGAGGCTCGATCAATCCGCTGAAGCAGAGCCGTAAGAAGAACCAAAGGAAAGGAATATGCCGACGCATCTTCTGGACGAAGCCGAGCTCGTAGAGCAAGCTCAGATGGGAGACGAAGACGCCTTCTCAAGCCTGTACAACCAGCGCAGCCGTACGGTGTACCGGGTGGCTTTGAATATCACTCACGATCGCCAGGACGCTGAAGATGTGCTTCAGGATGCGTTCCTCGAGGCGTTTATGCATCTGCGTGACTTTCGGAACGAGGCGCGCTTTTCCACGTGGCTTACAAGCATCGCGGTCAATGAGGCACTGGCCGGATTGCGCAGGCGCGCCGCGCAAAAACAGATTTCGCTGGACACGTCGACCGAGATCGAAGGAGAGCGTTCGACGTCTCAGGAGATCCGCGATCAGCGGGACAATGCCGAGGAAGCCTACCGCAAGCTTGAGTTGCAAGCGATTTTGCCGAATGCAATCGGGAAATTGACGCCGGCGTCGCGGACGATCGTCGCTCTTCGCTACCAACAGAAGATATCGACTGAAGCGACGGCGAGGCTGATGGGCCTGTCGGTACCACCAGTAAATACGCGGCTGCTGCGGGCCCGTCAGGCGATGCGTAAAGCCCTGAGAGGATTCGTTGCACCAGACTCGGTCTCGCCCGCACACTGAAGGCAGGGCTGAGTCGCTTGCTCTTCATCGGAGGTCTAGACCATGAGCGCAGATCTCGTATGCGTCCAGCCTATCCGCTTTGGGAACTTCGAATTGGACCTCCGGATGCGGGAGCTGCGCAAGTGTAAGCTGCATCCGAAGTTGGAGGAGAAGCCGTTTCAGGTGCTCGAGTTGCTCGTAGAAAGAGCCGATACGCTGGTGACGCAGAAGGAGTTGAGGGTTTCCAGATCAACTGCGCTCCAAATCAAGGAAGCGATTGAGCACTATCAGCGTGGCGGCAAGGTTCTCCTGGATTTCACTCGCGCGAACTAAAACCTGCGGCACATGAATCTGCCGGGCCATTTCTCCGAAGGGCTTGAACAGAGGTCAGTCTTCCCGGGGACGACTTGCTCTGATGATACCAAGCAGGGCACGAAGAGAAAGGAGTCCGAATAGTCAGAAAGGCGGAAATGGAACAGTTCACGGTGATCTCCGCAAGTCCGTTCGATGAGGTTATGGCAACGATTAAGACTTCGATCGGGAACCCAAATTGATCAGGTCGCCCGTGATCACCACAAACGCCGGCTTCAGCCGGTTCGCGGCGGCGATGGCGAACTCCAGGTTCACCGTCTCGTCCTCGAGGCTCGCGTTCTTCATGAACATGCCGAACTGCGGGTCTCACATCTGAATGAACGCCTGCGCCGCGAGCGTGCCCGCACAGCGAGCCCCCACGAACAATCGCCGTATCATCATGGCTTCAGCTGATAGTCCTCCCCAAGCGGACCCGCACCCGCCAGGTACTTCCGAGCCCGCACCAGCTCGGCGATCTGTCGCACGTGCCCCAAGTCGTGCAGCGCCCACTCGTGCAGCATCTGCGAGAGCGTGATCTCGCCCGCCGCGCGATGCTTCGCCTTGCGCGATCCCGCATCCGCCGGCAGGCCGCGCAGCAGTTCGATGTTCGCCTCCCGCTGGTTCTCGAAGTGGCCGAGGTCCTCCTCCGGATCGCCGTTCTTGTACAGCTCCAGGTGCATCTGCGCATCGTCCGGTTCGAGCTCCGGCATCTCCTCTGCCAAAAATCGATCCACCCGCGCGCGATAGCAGTGACCCTCGGAATGCAACAGATGCGCCAGCACCTCGGCGATCGAGAAGCGGTCCGGCGCCGGCTTCCACCGCGCGTCCTCATCCGAAATCTCCGACATCAGCCCGCGCAGTATCGCCGGCGTCGCTTCGAGCAGGTCGAGACACGGCAACTCGTCGTTCATATCACCCCTGTTCTACCCTGCTCTCGCCATCCACCCGCAAAGGTGTTCCCGGTCATCCAATACGTCGGCGGACGGCACCGCGCCACGTCGTCCGGCGTCGTCAGGCACTTGCGCGGGTTCCCCTTCTTAGCAACCGCCATCAAAACAGCTTTGCCAGACGCGCTGCCTTTCAGAGTAGTCGCGGCATCGGCCGGTAGAACATCGGGGCTGCTTCATGGCTGCCTCTCGGACCTCACTAGCCTATGATGGGCGTGTCGACGTTTGAAGATCTCACCCGATACTTGAGGCCGCGCAAGTGAAATGCTCCGCCACCTGATCGATAACGGTGGCGAGCGGTGTGGTTGGGCGAAAGCCGATGAGCCGGAAAAGCTTCTCCACCGATGGGACGCGCCGGGCCATGTCCTCGAATCCGGCTTCATAAGCCTGGTCGTAAGGGGTGAACTCAACCCGAGAGGCGCTCCCGGTCCTTTCTCTGACCAGAAAAGCCAGCTCTTGAATCGTAATCTCATCGTCGTTTCCAATGTTCACGACTTCCCCGACGGCGGAATCGGTGGAAACGAGCTTCAGTATGGCTCGGACGATGTCGCCAACGTATGCGAAGCAGCGGCTCTGCTTCCCGGTGCCAAACACCGTTAGTGGAACGCCGTCCAGGGCCTGACCCACGAAGGTCGGTAGGACCATTCCATAGCGGCCCGTCTGGCGGGGACCGACAGCGTTGAAGAATCGCCCTACGATCACGGGCAGCTTCTTTTCTTTCCAGTACGCCAGAGCAAGAAATTCATCAAGGGCCTTGGAAGCCGCATAAGACCAACGCGACCTGACAGTGGCACCGAGGGCGATATCGTCGTCTTCGCAAAATGGGACCTTGTTGTTCTTGCCGTATACCTCGGAGGTGGACGCCACGAAAACCAGCTTCTTCCTCTCGGCGGCCGTCTCCAATACCACCTGTGTGCCTTTGACATTGGTCTCGATGGTGCGAACCGGGCTCTCGATGATTCGTCGCACCCCGACGGCCGCGGCAAGATGATACACAATGTCCGATTCATCCATCAACTCGGCCAGCAGTCTTCTGTCCGTCACGCTTTCGAAGAAGCAATGAAGCGCAGGGTTGCCGCGAATGTGATCGATGTTCTCGGTCGATCCCGTGCTTAGATCGTCCAGAATGATGACCTGCTCGCCCCGCGCCAGCAGAGCCTCCGCCAAATGCGAGCCAATGAACCCCGAGCCGCCTGTAATTAGTGAAACCACAATTGCCTCCTGTCCCGCCCTGCAGTAATCGATGTGGGAAGCCGTGGCATCGCTCAAGTCGCCGCGCCCGCCGACCTCTACGCTAGTCGAAGATCTCCTATTCTTCTCTACAGTATCGTTGGGGTTGCATTAAGGTTGAGCATCCTGTCAACTCGGGAGCGCCACGGCATTCCTGAAGGGCTACGACTTCGAATTGCGCGATCGTAAATTTGAATCAGAATCTCATAGTTCCGCTGCGGCGAGTACTTGATCTCATATTCCCTTCTCGCCCGCCTTCCCATCTCGGCCAAACGTGTGGGATGCGCCCATACCGACCCCGTTTTGCGCGCCAAGTCCTGGGGATCGCAAGGCGTGAACCGGACTCCGGCAACCCCTTCGGTCACAACTTCCCGCGCCGCTCCCATCGCGGAGGCAATCACCGGAGTGCCACAGGCGAACGCCTCCAGAATTGAATTCGGAAGCCCTTCGTAACACTCGCTGGGAAATATCAAGCATCGCGCCCCTTTCATGGCGGTCATCACTTCTTCCCGCTTGAGGGCGCCCAGGAATGTCACATTTGAAAGCCCTCGCTCGCGAACATAATCCCTCAGATCGACCCCCAGGGGGCCATCACCGAGAATACGGAGCGGTATCCGGATGCCCAGGGTCGCCCAGGCGGCCAGGAGGGTTCGCACGCCCTTTTCAGGCGAAAGACGCCCCACAAAGAGCGCATAGGTTCGCTCTCCGCTACCTTCGCCAGGATCGGGATAGACAAAGCTCGGCTTTACCGCCAGTTTTTCCCGGGGCAGGCCCCCTTCGACGAAGACGCGGCCTGCAAACTCAGTCGGAGTCACGTAAACGTCCACCATGTGCGACCACGTGCCCACAAGACGGTGCGCCGAGATCATCGCGGCGACCACGGCCGTGGCCTTTTTGGATTGACGGTAGCAGCCGTAGCGTACACTTCGCCAAGGTCCGTGGTCCATGCACTCCCTGCAAACCTTCCCGTCACGAAGCAAAAGGGCTCCCGGACACAAGAGTCTGTAATTTTCCAGAGTCAGAACCACCGGTACACCAACGTCGTGGCATGCCCAACAAATCGATGGTGAAATCATGACAAACGTATTGTGGGCATGAACGACATCCGGTCTTTCCCGAAGCAGCAACTTCCGCACTTCCCGCCGGGTGTCTCCTGCCCAAATCGTTTGTTTTGCCAAAGCGAGTCGCCCTAATGACACAACCTCATCGTTGCTCCGCGTATACTCGATGACCTGATGGCCGGCGTCTTGCAGTAATGTTCGTTCGTTGCGAAACGTAGTGTCTTCGCCGCCGGCTTGCTGGTACGTATTGTGAACCTTCAGGATCTTCACGCCGCCTCGGTAATCGGAGAGGTACACTCGGTTGCAAGATCGAGCAACTGGCTGTTGGTGGCGTAAATGACGCCAGGCCGCTTAGAAACGTATTCGAAGATCTCTTGCAATTGGTCCCACAGTCCCAGCACTTCCAGCTCCCACGAATGGCCAAACAAATGCCAGACTCCTCCCTGAGAAAGAGCCTCATCAAACATCTGTTTGCCCAATTCAACCCAACTCTTGCACTGCACGTACCTCCTAAAATAGCGACCGATGCCCGTCAGGTCGCGCCGCCTGGTTAGGTTCCTGAGATAGTGATGTGGACGGTGGGGGTAGGCCTGCAAACTGGTCGGCATTTCGAAACGCTTGAACCGAAGGGTCTGGGCAAGCATTCGTGTGGTTCGCGCCCCCCGAAACTGAGACTGCCGAACGGAATCGAGGACTCTGGCGTCGTAGCGGCCCCGAGGATAGCAAAACATCGGGACCTCCGTGCCGAGCCACTCTTCCAGCACAACTTTCGAGGTGAGTATTTCATGCAGCAGCTTCTTGTCATTCAGGCCAGGCAGAAGTTGATGGGATGCGGTGTGTGCTCCGATTTCAAAGCCTCGAGCTACGAGTGAGGTTAAAGCTTCAGGTCGAAGCACCGGTCTGCCAGCCTCGCCGACAAGAGGGACATAAAATGTCGCTCGAAGCCCAGTCCTTGCCAACATTTCCGCCAGCCGTAAATCGCGGGGATGCCCGTCGTCCCAGCTGGTCGTAACTATGACTGGCTTGCTCACGGCTATCAGTCCTGCCGTTTCCGCGGGAGCGCTAACTCCCCGTTACCTGCTGTCTTAGATACAAGAGCTTTGCCAAAGTAGACCTTCGGTAGATGCATCCTCGGCAATCGAATCCTCGCCGGCACACCAAAGACGGTAGAGTTGTCGGGCACATCCGTTACCACGAGGCTGTTTGCCCCCACGGTCACGTTACTGCCGATTGAGACACCGCCGATTGCCTTCGAGCCCGGACCAAAATAAACATTGTCGCCTACCCGTTTGACCTCACAATGAATCAGCACACCCGTCTGGATGATGCAGTTCATTCCGATCGTCACCCCGCCCACAAAAATGCCCCAAGGAGTATGGATAGAGAATCCCGGCGCGATCCTCGCTTTGGGAGAAATGATAACCCCACACCGGTTTCCGGCCCAGCGACGGAAGAGCACAGCCACGCTCCGCACGAGGGTGCGGACTAGTGGCCATTTGAACTTCCGCGCCCAGCACTCAAATCGAAAGGCGATAACGGGCAGCGTAGTCCGTTGCAAAAGAACTCTGACGTTTTGGCTGAACCAGTCGGGATCGACCAAGTGCACCTTTCGAGCCTGCCTGATATCAGCGCGGAGAGTTTCAAACATTGAAGCATTCCTTTAGGCGTAGCGCGCGTTCACAGAAGTCAGCATCGTCGGGGACCCTTGCTCCTTCGAGCTTCCGCCTCGAACAACGCCAGGTGTTCAAACCAACTGCCTTTCCCTCGCGGGCTCGAGCTTAGACACGAGATAGCGGTCGATGGCGTCGATGGTTTCGAAATTCTCGACCAGGATCTCTTTGTCCTGGACCACGACCGAAAAGCTATCCTCGAGAAACGCGACCAAACGGAAAAACTCGAGGGAGTCCATGACCTGGTTCTTGACCAGGGATTCGTCATCAGTGACACTTGTAATGCCCTTGGTCTGGGCTGATTCCATCACGAATCCGCGAATAATCTCCCGGACCGATTCTGATGATGTGTTCATGTTACCTCCTTAATTAAGGTGGTCAGTTGCGGTTGTCTTTAGCTACTGTTGTACCAATTGCGAAAGATCAGCGAGATGCGGGTCCGGCCGGTGATTGCACCAGCGGCAGAGAGTCTCGAACCGGCCGAACAGATCGCGAGTGTGCGGGCTGGTCAGGGCCCAGCGAAAGCTTCGTCGCACCAGGTTGATATTCGACTCGCTCATGCGCTGGCCCGGCTTCAACCATCCGGCGCGGCGCATCGCCTCGGAGTTGATCAAGGCCGGAAACTCGTATTGATCGGCCAGGCAGAAGATATGCGCCGCAGCTTCGGATGCGGGAAGCGTTCCGGCCTCGAAGGCCTCAATCCATCGGACCGCCTCCCGGAAGAAAGCGGCGTAGTCCGGGTCCTCGAAATCCGAAAAGACAGGCTCTTGCACCGTGGGCCTGATGTGCCGATCGTCCCGCGTCTCTGTGTAGTCACCGAGAGCGTTCATCAGCCGGAATTCGGCCAGGATCGTTCCCAATGCCCAGACTCGAAGCCAGGCGTTCCATAGGTCAAAATCGGACCAGGAGATGAACGATCCATTGACCAGGTTATCGTTGTAATCGAGCACGCGCTGCTGTAGGCGGTCGATATGCCTGAAGGCCTCTTCGTCGAAATCGTCGGTTGCCAAAGCGTTCAGCAGCGGGTCCAGCAGAGCTAAAATAATCTCCACCGTGTTGACCATTCCGCGCGAGAAGAGCGGGTCTACAAAACCGGAGGCGTGGGACATCAAACAGTAACGACGCCCGGTGGAGCGCGTTGTCGAATACTGAAGCCGCCCGGTTGAGACCCAGGGTCGCACCGCTTTGGCCCCGGCCAATTGGCCGGCCACGCTCGGGAAGCGATCTAAAAACTGCCGAAACTCCTGTTCGGGCGAGAGGCTTGGCCTCGGATAGCGCCTGGGGTCCATAGTCAGTCCCACGCTAACCAGCGTATTGGTTGAAACCGGGTGGTTGTTGAAAGGGATCACCCAGAACCACCCACGCTCGAAACAGTGATGCAGGGTGCAAAGATCCCAGGGAAGAGGCATGGGACTGCCGTCGCCCTGGAAGGCAGGCACGTCCACCATGTGGGTGAACAAGGTCCGCGAGTGATGCTTGAGCCGCGTGGGAGTCTCGCGCAGGCCCAGGCGGCGCGCCAGGATCCGCTTGTAGCCCGTGGCGTCGACGACGTAGCGTGCCCTGATTACCTCACCCTTGTCGGTTTCAATCATCGCCCCCTGATCGCCGATCTCTACTCCGGTGACTCGGGTCTTCCGCATGGGCACGGCGCCGTGTTGCACCGCCAACTCGAACAAGTAGCGATCAATATCCTGCCGAAACCAGTGGTTTTCATCCTTTGAGGCGGTGCCGATTTGAAATCCTTCAGCAGGGTCGTAAGTCTCGCCGGGGCGGTGATAGCAGAACCCAAAGTAGCGCTTGAGCCCGGCCGAGGTGCATACGTGCTCGGCCAGCCGTTCCGGGTAGGCGACGTGCTCGATCTCCGGGACTCCGTACTTTTCGGCAAGCAGGGAGATCAGCAGGGACGTATGGGGCGTGGTCGATTCCCCTACTGCGAAGCGAGGGTGCTCGTCTTCTTCGATGATCGCTACTTTGACGCCACGCTTGGCAAGCACCGTGCCCAGCATGGAACCCGACAGACCTCCGCCCAGGATGCCGACATCAAACTCACGGGCTGAATCCCTGCAGATCATCGCTCTGCTCCTATTTCTATCGACCGCCGTATCGCGTATCTCAGTGTTGAATCAACGCCGCTCCCCAGGAGAAACCCGCCCCATTGGTCGTGAGCATCACAAGGTCACCGTCGCGAATATGGCCCTCGTTCATGGCGTCGACGTAGTCGAGCACCATGTCCGTCTCCTGCAGGTGTCCGTGGCGCCCAAGACCGTCCGTGTACACCTTCTCCAACGGAATCATGAAGGCCCGGCAGAACGCCCGTTGATCCCAACTCGAGAAGGTCGGGTAAATGTAGTACTGAACATCGGCGGCTTTTTTTCCAACCCGCTGCAGGGCGCCCCGCATGACCTTTCTAAACATGAACAGATTCGCCGGAATAACCTCGCTGTTGAACCTTGGGATGTCGCCGACAACGTGCATCCAACTGTGATCCTCGGGGTGATCCGGGTCTCGATGGGGAAACCCCGGAACCCGCCACACGTCGTAGAGCTTGCCAAGCGTCGCAACCTCAACGGACAGGATGACTCGCCGCGGGTGGTTCTTCTTCAGAAGCACGGCGCCACCACCGTCGCACACCACGGTGACGGGATAATAGTTGTGATTGAACTCCGGAACCTTGTCACCGGCAAAGAGCAGCGCCAGATTGAAGCGGTCATTCGTGGACATCAGGGAACAGACGGACTTGAGCGTCTGCTGGTAGCTTGCGCATCCTCCCGTATTGATTGCTGTCGCAAAAGCTCGGGTGGCGCCAAGTTCTTTCTGGACCAGGCCGGCAGCACACCAGGTGGGCGCTATGTAATCTTCCGGTATGCTCGTGAAATCCACGATGACATCGATATCGCGGGGATCGATTTGAGCTTGCTCAACCACGCGCCGGCAGGCCTGAAGGGCTACGCTCGAGGCTGGCTCCTCAGCCACATGAACGGCCTCGATGCCAATATCGCGCTTGAAATCGACATTAGCTGCCAGAGGGTCGTCCTGAGGCTTCTCATCCCGGAAAATGTCAGCCAGAAGCTTCCGCTTCGGCGGGAGGTAGTAGGCAGCATCCAAGATTCCGATCGTCGCGTTCATAGTCGGCGGTTTCCTCGCGTAAGATTGGTCAGACTTCGATGAGGCTGACCCCTGCCATAAAGCCCATGCCGTGGGAACAAATTAGAACGGGATCTCCCGGCAGCAATGAGCTGTCTTCCAAGGTCGAAAGATAATTGAGCACCAGATCGGTGCCCTGCAAGTGACCATGGCCGGCGAGGTTGGAAGTGCACATCCGCTCCGGCCCCAAACCAAAAGTTTGCTGAAAAGCGGCTTGGTCTTCCGCTGAAACATTTGTATACACAACCCTCTTGATATCCTCGAGTCCCAAGCTCGCGCGATCGAGCACGCGTTGGGCAAGCCGCAGCAGCGTCTCGGTCTTCGGCGCCGCGTCGTAGCGCGCCTTGTCAAGAACGAGGCGATAGAGGCTCGGGTCTTCGGGATTCGCGAGGCATCCGCCCGGAATGCAGTAGACGTCGTGATTGGAGCCATCGGAACACAATTCCGTGTCGAGCACACAGTGCGCCGTGGCGCCGCGCTGCAATACCACAGCGCTCGCCCCATCGCCAAGGACACTGACTGGGGCCGAAGGGTTGAGAACACGGTTGCCCGGAATCGTCACGTCAGCCGCCACTAGCAGCGCGTTCTTCATCTTTTCATCGGCTGCCAGCATGGCAGCGGCGAAGTTAAGCGCTACCAGGAAGTTGCTGGAGCCACCGCCGCTGAAGCCGATCGTGAAGGCGCTCTCCGCTCCGACTTCATGCTGAACCTTGCCGCTCATATTCCAAACTGGAACCATGTACTCCTGTGGCAGAATGGTGTAGTCCACCACCACATTCACTTCTGACCCGGCGATACCCGCGCGTTCGAGCGCCTCGCGGGCGGCGGCCACCGCCAGGTCGGATCCGCTTTCGCCATTACAGAGCGGCACTTCGTCCACCCCGAGGCGAGAGATTATCTCTTCCGTGAGATCCACGCCTTCTACTTGAAACAGTTCGGCGATGGCATGTTTGTGCGACGGTAGCCGCGAAGCGGCCGAGACAACCCCAACTGCCACGCCATCCATCACGCCATCCATAAAGAGTGCCTCCAACCAAGTGCCATCGATGCTGTTCGCGAAGTCGCCCTTGTCCAAGAGAAATAATTCAACCAGAACTTCCGTTGCGCAGCCCCTCGAGTCAGCACGATCGCTCAAGCAGTTCTTTGATACCATGGGTTCTCTGGAGGTCAAGTGGAATTGATATACGAATCCTGCTATTTATAGTCAAATCCTGCTACGTCGCCGGCCGAAAGCAGGAGAAGTGTCAAATAGGAGCGAGGAGGCCCGTTTCTCGGGCGTGCGAAGCTGAACACGTCAGACGAGTCTTCAGCCCCCGGCGACCCGAAGCGCTGGTCTCATCGACTCGCCAGGGCGTCCCCGCGTTTAGACGGCTAGTAATAAGTGGAATGCAATAGGGAAGAGCGCTAAAAGCGGAGGAGATGGATGCTTCGCCCAAAACCATCGATCCCACGGCGAAGGGCGCATCGCGGATTGTTGCGGACCGCTCGGGATTCTACTTGTGCGTGTACACCGTTGTGCTCGGGTTATAATTTCGCCAGTCAAACCAGTAATCCTTGATCGCCGGAACCTGTTCGAGGCAGGCCCCTTTGTTCCTGCCCGATAAGGCGCAGCCCTGGAAGTTCCACTCGCCTCCCGTGGCCTCGTCCATCAGCAGCGGCGCAGCCGCAGCCTGCTTAAGCCAGGAGATATCGCTCGCGTGAGACTTTGCGTCATCGAGCGTCCGGTAAAAGGTCGGTGCGCCGTCAACGCCTGGAACCCGGTCCCGAAAAACGCGTATCGATTGCCCATCCGGGCCAACTACCAGCAGCACTGGCTCGGTTCCAACCCGGTCCAGTACCAACTTCTCTTGCAGGACTTCGTCGTAAGGAAAGGCGCGGCTGGACCCAAAGGCGTGAATGCCGAGCATGAGGGTGCGCGGTTCGAGGCCTCGGGCAGGGTCCGCAAAGCTCAGCACGGTGGGTTCCTTCTGCATCTTCACTTCCCAGTCCTTCTTGGCGTAGTCCGAGGTGTACTTGGCTACCCCTTTGAGGACCATGCCGGCCGGCTCCTCCGCTTCCCAGAGAGCGAACGATAATTCATCCGAGGAGACGAGCGTCAAGCGTCGGCCGGCCAGCGGTCCCGAAACGGCGGCCCCGGTTATCTGCTGCCAGTAAGAACCGGTCTGATCGTCCCGCATCAGGAAATTCTGGTTGTTGATGCCGGCCAGATGAAAAGTCAACACCAGCCCGCCTGTTTCGCGCTCCCACACCAGACCGGTGTGGCAGAGCGTTCAATAAGTCGCGACGATCGGCACGTGGCCCACCACGTCGTTGACGATGTGGTGATATGCGATGGTTCGTATGGGATAGGCATGGGCGCCGCCGTCCAGTTTCACCGCGATGACCTTATCGTCGGCGTCGATTTTGGCTTGCTGAGCCGTGACAAAAGCCGGTTGCCCTACCGGATGAAACATCAACTCATAGATGTTCACGCGGGACAGGATCGCAAAGAGGCAAACGAATGAGGTGCCGACTGCTGCCATGACGCGCCGCGAGCGGCGGGATTCCACTCTCCAGTACCAGGCGAGGCCGGCGAGGGCCAATACCACGCAGATGCCCTCGACGAGCGATCGAACCTGAATAACGGCCAGAGCCGCTGCCAGCTCGCGCGCGCCCTGGTGGCGGAAGGGTCGAATCACGTAGATCGGATATGCCAAGCCGACGAACGCCGCCAAAAGCAAGACAATCAGAAACCGCAAATATGTCATTTTTTCCCGAAACCTTCCATGAGGCAGGTTTCGCCTCAACCTGCGAGAGATTTGGTCAAGCCCCTCACTACGACTTGCCCCCACATGCTCACAATAACACTCCGCGAGGTTGGCCCTCCTTTTATACGACTTGCAAAAAGGGGTCTGCGCAATAGCCAGGACATCTTAGTCACTTCCGACCGGCCGCGACACCGCGTTCGCGAAGATCCGCTCGCGCGTGGCAGGCACCGAGCTGGCGGAAAAAAACACTCGGTTGTGTGACCATCCAAGAGTCATGCCGAGTTCCGATCGTCCGGTCCGCCCCGCAGCACGAGTCTGGCTTTGAATTGACTAAACGAAGCCACACCAAAAACGGATTTACTGATTCCAAAGGGCTTATGCCGGTCAGCATTTTGGCTTTTTTCGCTTCGTTTGGCTTCGTTTTGACCTATTTTTCAGGTCGATTTGTTGATTCTGTTGGGCTTAGTGGCTTCGTTTTGCAAAATTTTAGATTCTTTTTTTTGCTTTTTCGCAGGTGACGCGGACTGATCATCGTCGCAGTGCAGGTTTCAAGCCTATTCCGTGCGCCTCGGGGCGCGCGACCTTGGCGTGATTGCGACCGCGATTGGGCGGTTGAATCATTGCGCACTTCAATTGTCGCGCGCTTGCGCGCTCGCATTATCGCCTGATTGAGTGCTCGGGTCATCGAGCCGCACCCTCCGCCGCTGGAACATGGTACCTGACACACGGAACCTGCCTTGAGAAGGATCGCACATTTGCGCGAGACCCTGGGTACGGCCGAGACGGGCGAGAAAGTTTATTTGGCTCAGTGCTTTCAATGTCTTTGCCTGTGGAAAAGTGCGCCCGCCGCTCCACGTACTCCTAACCGCGAAATTCTTTTTCTGCGTGGCGAAGAATTCACCACGGAGTGCACGCAGCAGCCCGCTGGCCGTCAGTCAAAGGCAACATCCTCACCACGGAGGCCACATAGGCTCACAGAGTTTCTTCACGGGTTTGCTGAGCGCTCCGTGGTGAATTCTTTGTTCGCCCGCCCGCCGGAGACGTCACGTTCTGGCAGGACACCCAGTGGGTCGCGAATTCATTTGGATTCTTTGCTTCGGTCCGGCCGGCGCGGTCTTGAAGTTCCCCGCCTCTCGTCGGCGCTGAAGATTTTTATGAAGACGGCCGTGGCCACGGCGATAACCGCTCCGATGTAGACCCACCCCGCTCGGCCAGCAAGGACAAAGTCAAGAGAGGGGCCGCTGAACCCTATCAGCAAAAGCACGACGGTAAACATGAAACACACGCTGGCTGCAATGGTTCTGGCGAGCCCCAGCTGTTTGAATCGCCTGCGCTTTCCGTTCGAGAAGCCTTCGGGCATTTCGTCCGCTCGCACCAGCCTTTTTAGAATTCTCAAGACACCTCTTCGGGACGCGGGAACGATTCTTTCTCTCAAGGTACGCAGAAGGTATTCAAGGCAGCTTCAGTCTTAACTCCAGCCGCATCGGGGCGCGCTGGCGGCATCTTGCTAGAAAAGCAGGGATCAGTTGGCATGCCGATCGCAGTTTTAGCCTGTGGGAGCACGTAGGAGCCGTGGGAGCCCCGTCGGAGGATGCTCGGCTCTTCGAATCGCGTCCTAACTCTTGGGAATATCCGGGCGGTTCCACCATCCGCCGCCTAAGGCCATAAACAAGGCGGCAGTGTCCGCATATCGATTGGCTTGCACCTGCACCAAGTTAATCACGGCTTGCTGATAGGCCGTTTCCGCGCTCAGCAGCGCGAGGTAGCTTGCGTAGCCGGCCTGATACTGCTTTCTGGACAAGTCGAGCGTGACGCGCGCGGCGTCTCTTGCGGCGGCCGCGGCCTGCAAGCCGTCGGCGTCCTGTTGGAGCGCATGCAGCGTGTCAGCAACATTCTGAAAGGCGGTCAAGACGGTGCCGCGATACTGTTCGGCCGCCTCGGTGTACGCGGCTTTCGCGGCGCGCTCGCGGTGTTTGAGGGTGCCGGCATCAAAGATGGGCTGCGTGATTCCCGCGGTCAAGTCCCAAAAACCGCTACCGCTTGAGAACATCTTGCTGATGTCATCCGGCGAACTGCCGGCATCCGCGGTGAGCGCAATGGTCGGCAGCCGGTTCGCAATGGCTACGCCGATGAGGGCGCTGGCGGCATGGAGATTCTCCTCCGCCTGACGCACGTCCGGACGCTGCTCCACGAGCTGCGAAGGAAGGCTCAGCGGCAACTCCTGCGGCAGTTGCAGACTCGAGAGCTCAAACTTTTCGCTCAAATCCTGGTTGGGGAACCCGCCTGACAGCACCGCCAGCAAGTCCCGTTGTTGAGCCAACTGCTTCAACAGCGGGGGCAAGCTGGCTGCGAGTTGCGCGAGCTGCGACTCCTGCGCCGCCACGTCGAGTTCGCTCGCGTACCCCTTCCCATACTGTTCCCTCAGAATCTTGAGCATGTCGGTGTTGATGGTGATCAGCTCACGGGTGGCGTCAATCTGGCCGCGGAATGACGCCTCTTGAATGGCTCCGGCGGCGACGTTGGAGCTGAGCGTGATGTGCGTCGCGGCCAGAGCGAAACGCGCCTGCTGTGCCTGCGCTTCGAGCGATTCCACCGTTCTCCGGTTCAGACCGAAGAGGTCCGGCACAAAAGAGACGCTGACCTCCGGCGTATAGAGGCTGTAATTCTGGATGTTGGCGTTGAGGGCGGGTGAAACGTCCTCCGCTGTCCTCCCCCGGGTCGCTGCAAAGCCGCCCGTAACACTGGGATAGTAAAAACCGCGTTGCGCCAGCACATTCTCTCTTGCCACGATCAATGCCGCTTGCGCCGCCTTGAGGTCGGGATTGGCTTTGAGCGAGCGCTCAATCAAATCGCTCAGTGGCTTCGAGTGAAATAATGTCCACCACTCTCCCGGAATGTCCCGCCCGTCCACGAGGTGTTGCGCGTCTCCTCCAGCGACGTTGGCCGTGCTGCTGGTGGTCGAAATCGGATTGGGTGTATAACCGCCCACATTCGGAGCGGCAGGTTTCTTGAAGTTAGGCCCGACCACGCAACCGGCGGTGAGCAGTAAGGCCGGGGCTGCGATGATTCCGGCGAGGCGCAATTTGCGAGTGCGAATCATGCGAATGTTTCCTTAAGGCCTGCGGCTCATGCCGGTTCCGTTGATCGCTCCGGTATTCCTGCTGTTTCGGGTCGCTACGCCACCAATGACCGCCGGGTTAGGACCGCGATGGCCCCCATTGTCGAGCGACGGGCCGCCGGGCAGCCCGGTCGGCCTGAAGACACTGGACGTTCGGACCGGCAGGGCGCCATGCACCGTTGCGCCCCGGACCGTTTCGCTCTGGGCCATTTCGCTCCGGGCCGTTTCGCTCGGGATCAATCCGCCCTTTGCGGCGCCGCCGAATCGACTTGAACGCGGCTGACGAAGAGCATTTCCAGCCAGGAAATGTTGCCGGCCGTTCGGAAGCTGCGGAGGACGCCTTGCCTTGATCAGGCTCGCCTGGCCGGGCCGGCGATTCGGGTCATAGGTCCGGCCGCGGGCTCGCTCGGCATCAGTGGCTGCTCCACCGGCCTGATGTTTGCCGTCGCCGGCTGGACCAGGCGCCGCTGTGTATTTTGTCCCATGCGCCAACGCAACCCAGCCGATCGTCAGGAAAAGGAGACATGTGGTCCTCATCCCAATTGGACCTCCGATACTCCGTTCGTTTCGCCGCCCAGGAATATCATTCTCAGTGCGGGCACAGCGAGAAGCAGCATAACGGGGCCGACGAGCATGCCACCCACGATCACCGTGGCGAGCGGACGCTGCACCTGGCTGCCGATACCCATGGAAATTGCCGCCGGAAACAGGCCGATGCAGGCCGAAAGCGCCGTCATCATCAGTGGGCGCATGCGGGTGCTTGCGGCACGGAACATCGAATCCACTGGCGCGAGGCCGCGAACTCTCTCCTGGTTGTAAAACGTGATCATCAGGATGCCGTCCATGACGGACACTCCGAACAGCGAGACGAAGCCGATGGCGGCGGAAATGCTGAAATTAAGACCGGAAACATATAGCGCGAGCACGCCGCCGGCAACCGCGAAGGGAATTCCAGCCAGCGCCAGAAGGCAGTCGCGCAAGTTATTGAACAAGCTGTAGAGCGCCCCGAAAATCAAGACGAAGCTGATGGGCACAATGATCTCCAAGCGCTTCCTGGCCGCCTGAAGGTCTCCGAACTCACCGGCCCACACCAGCCGGTATCCGGAAGGAAGTTTCACGTTCTTCGCGATCCGCTGCTGAGCATCCTCAACCGTGCCGCCCAGGTCGCGGCCCCGCACGCTGAACTTGACGGGGATAAAGCGCTGCACGCTCTCGTGATAGATCCAAGCCGCTCCGGTGTCCAAGGTGATCGTGGCCAGTTCACTCAGGGGTATATAGGCATTGGCGCCGCTGGCCGTTGTGTAAGCCACCTTGATGTTCCGGATTTTGTCGATGCTGTCGCGGTATTCGGGCGTATAGCGGACGACGAGATCGAATTGACGGTCGCCTTCCAGCACCGAACTCGCAACCGCGCCGCCCATGGCCGCTTGAATCACTGCGTTAACATCACCGGAATTGAGGCCATAGCGGGCGGCCTTGGCGCGATCCACCTTGATGTTCAAGTTTGGCTGTCCCAGGACCGGAAATACACCGAGATCGGCAACCCCCCGCACCTGGCTCATCTGGTCCCGGACCTGCTCGGCAAGCTCGGTCAAGGTTTCGAGATTGGGACCCACGATCTTCACCGAATTGACGCCTTTGACGCCCGAGATTCCTTCCTCGATGTTGTCCTCAATGTATTGGGAGAAATTGAAGACGACCCCCGGCAGCTCGTTATTGAACTCTGTTTGAACCTGGTTGGTTAATTGATCCTTCGTAAGCCCTTTAGGCCAGTCGTCAAAAGACTTGAGTGGTGCGAAAAGCTCGACATTGGAGAATGGCGATGCATCGCTGCCGTCGTCCGGCCGGCCGTGTTGGGCAACCACCGTGATCACTTCGGGGTGTCGCAGCAGAATCTCGCGCATTTTTCTGCTGGCCGCCTCGCCATCTTCGAGCGAGAGCGTGATCGGCATGGAAGCGCGAATCCAAAAATTACCCTCTTCCAGGTGCGGAAGAAATTCGCTCCCCAGCCGCATTCCGAGAAACGCGGACAGCGCCAAGAAAAGGACGCCGGCCCCGACCGTAAGTGGACGGTGATCAAGCGCGAAACGCAGGGCTGGATTGTAAACCCGGTGCAACGCGCGGACGACGAGGGTCTCGGCCTCCTTCACATTCTTGGGCATCAGCATGGAAGCGAGCACCGGTGTAATGGTGAACGTGGCAATCAGGGCGCCGGCCAGCGCATAGCCGTAAGTGCGGGCCATCGGACCGAAGATCTGGCCCTCGACTCCCTGCATCGTGAACAGCGGCACGAAACCGGCCACCGTGATCAGCGCCGAGAATAGAACTGCTTTGTCCACCTGCATGGAGCTGATCAGAATCAGCCGCAATCGATCCGTCCATCCGTGAGCCGCCACTTCATGTTCCGTGTCGCGCGTCGGGTCGGGCCCCCAGCCGCCCCCCGCCAGCCGCTTCAACAGGCTTTGTCTTTCTTCCGGATCTCGTTGAAAATTCTTGAAGATATTCTCGACCAGGATGACGGCCGAATCCACGATGATGCCGAAGTCCACCGCGCCCACCGACAGCAGGTTCGCGCTTTCGTGCGTAATCACCAGGAGAATCGTGGCGAAGAACAGGGCAAACGGTATGTTCAATCCCACGATGGTGGCGCTGCGCAAATTGCCGAGGAAAATCCATTGGACCAGGAAGACGAGCAAGCATCCGAAAATCAGGTTGTGCAGAACCGTGTGCGTGGTGAGGGCGATCAAGGATGAGCGATCGTAATAAGGAACGACTTGGACTCCGGGAGGCAGACTACCGTCGTGATTCACTTTGTCAATTGCCGCTTTGACTTTGGGAAGCATGGCGGAGGTCGTTTCCGTCCGCCGCATCACCACGATCGCTCCGACCACATCGTCCTGGTTGTCCTTGCCTAGAATGCCTAGCCGCGGCCGGTAGCCGACCGACACCTTGCCGACATCCCGGACCAGCACCGGGACACCGTTCTCCTGGCTCAGAACCACATTCTCGATGTCGTCAACCTTGTAACCCTGCCTCAAATCATCGTTGCCGCCATCATCAATCAGTCCGACGCCCCGGATGTTGATGGACTGCTGGCCGATGCGGATTTCGCGTCCACCCACGTTGATGTTCGCGTTGCCCAGGGCATTCAGGATTTGGGGCACGGTCACGCTATAGGCTTCGAGCTTGTGAGGGTCTACCTCAACCTGGAATTCCTTGGTGGGGCCGCCCCAACTGTTGACGGCCGCGATGCCGGGAATCGTCAGCAGGCGGCGCGCCACGATCCAATCCTGGACCGTGCGCAGATTCGCGATTCCGAAATGCTTGGGTCCGACGACCTGATAACGATAGATTTCCCCAGTCGAGCTGTTCGCCTGGATGGTAGGCACCAGATTGCCCGGCAGCGCAACGTTCTGTTGCATCGCCACCGATGCCTGGGCATAGGCGAAGTTGTAGTCCACCCCATACTTGAAGCTTACGCGGACAAAGGACAATCCATAGAAAGAGGTCGAGCGAATGACGTCAATGCCCGGTGTGGTGTAGAGCCCAATCTCCATGGGGAGCGTATAGTAGCGTTCCATCTCCTCGGCGGAAAGGCCGGGCGCCTGCGCAGTGATCTCCAGGATCACGGGCGTCGGGTTTGGATACGCCTCAATGTTGAGCTTTTTGAAAGCAATGAACCCACCGCCGGCGAACAATATCAGGCCCAGCACCACCATCGCGCGGCGGCTCAGGCAGAATGCGATGAGAGATTTCAACATAAGCAGCTCATCCGTTCTCCGTAGGGGTGCGGCTTGCCGTACCCTCTTCCTTTCCTCGTATCGTGTGTCGCGCGACCGAACCCGGAGGGACGGCTTACCGTACCCTGTTGCTCGTATCGTGTATCGCGCGCGACCGAACCCGGAGGGCTACGGCAAGCCGTGCCCCTACAACGGCGCACAATGGTCGAGAATCACGCGATACACAACGCTAATCGCTTGGTGGCGCTTGCAGCATGTTGCTCAAGAATACGGCGCCGTCCGTCACGGCGAGTTCTCCGGGCTGCAAGCCATCGAGAATCTGGACCTCGTCGTCGACGCGCAGGCCGGTTTTGATGATTCTTTGCGTGAAACGCTGGCGATCGGTTGTCACCCAGGCCGTCATGGTGCCGTCGGCTTCGCGGACCACGCCATTCGCGGGCAGGGCGGTGGCTTCCACCGGGTCGTGAACGCGAATGACGAAGTTCGCGAGCATTCCGGGATGCAGTTCATCGTTGGCGTCCGCAATCTCGGAACGGATCGTCACTCGATGAGTGTTCGGATCAACGGTCTCGTAGATCTTCGAAACCCTCCCCTTAAATATGTGGTCAGGGTAGGAGATCACCCGGACTTGAGCCGGCTCGCCCAAACGAAACAATGGGATTTCACTTTCAGTCACGTTCGCCAGCATCCATTTGATCGAGACGTCAGCCACCGAGTAAGGCGCCGGCAGATTTCCCGGCTGCACCAGGAATCCAGGCTGCGCGTTTTTGGAGGTGATCTTGCCCGAAATCGGACTCCGCACAACCAGGGCCGGATCGATCTTGCGTGAGGCGATCATTTGATCAATTTCGGCATCCGTCTTGCCGAAGACGCGGACGGCATCGCGAGCGGCTTTGAGAGCGCCCTCTGCGGTCTGTTGATCCGAGATCGCCTGTTCCTTCTCCCGCTCGGCGACTCCGCCAAGACCCTGGACGCGCGCCAGTTCCTTGCTGGTCAGGTCGAAGGTTGCCGCCGCGCCGATCAGCGTTGACTCTGCCTGGATGAGGTCAGGACTCTTAATGGTGTAGAGGGATTGATTCCTCTGAACGTTGGCGCCAAGCTGCACAAGGGTCTCGATGATGGTCCCCTGATAATCCGGGAACACCTGGACCGACAAGTCTTCGTCATAATCTATGTTGCCGACCGCCTCCTTCTCAACCGGAAAGAGGTGCCGTTCCACCGTCTCGACCTTGATCGCGTTGAGCTGGCTGGACGACAAATCCAGAGTCGTTTGAGATGCAGGCGGATTGGCATTCGCAGTCGATTCGCGCGGCGTGTTCGCGCTTGTGGCCTCACCACGAGTGCATGCACACTGCGGGAGCGCGGCGGCGACAATGATCGCCGCGGGCGCCACGATCAGCCCGGCAATTCCCTTGCTGAGGTGCATCGGATATTTCATCGCTTTCCTCCGGCCGTCACGCCTGCGAACTAAAGATCCTCTCCGGCTCCTGCTTTCAAGACACGTAGCAGCCCTGCCCGCGGGAATAAACGCCGTTTGAAGATGCTTGGGCGTGATTTGAGACCCCCCGGGTTCTCGGCTGTACGGAGCTTATGAGCTTACGTGTGCTCTTGGGTGGCGTCCACTTATCTTCAGGTCAACCGGCCGCATCTTTTGGGCACCTATCTTTAGCCCAGGCTGACACTATCTTTTGGCCAAATCACGGAAGGGTAGAAGAGTGTTTTGGTAGAGGTTGTGATGGATTTAAGCGGACTCCGCCGGAAGGTCTCGAAACGGAAGACGGTGTGTTTTCCTTCTGCGAGGCATCCGGCGCGGTTGATCGCTCGGGCTGGTTTGATGATGGCCAGATGAAGGGGAAGGTCACGGGCAGGCGCAATCACGCCTGCCCTCTCGATCACTCCGGACGCGTGCGAACGCGCGGCGCGGATGCGTGTCGCGTCCGATCTACTGCCCAAGCAATTCGAAGTAGCGTCCCATCGCCTCGATGCCGCGATAGAAGTTCGGCAGATGAAACTTCTCGTTGGGAGCGTGGAGGTTGTCGTCCGGCAGGCCGAAACCCATCATGACGACTGGAATACCGAGCTCTTCATGGAACAGTCCTGCGATGGGGATCGAGCCGCCCGATCGCATAAAGACCGTCTTCTTCCGGAACACCTCCTGCATCGCCTCGGCCGCGGCCTCCACGAAGCGGTTTTCCGTAGAAACCACCGACGCCGGCGCAGAACTGATCACGCGCACCTTGGTGGCGATTCCCTTGGGCGTGAGCTTCTTCACGTAAGCGGTGTATTGCCGGATCAATTCCTTGGGCTCCATCTCCGGCACCAGGCGCATGCTGATTTTGGCCGTCGCTGCCGCCGGAATCACTGTCTTGGCGCCCTCGCCGGTGAATCCGCCGCGGATGCCGTGGACCTCGAGCGTGGGTCGCGACCACAACCGTTCCAGCAGTGAGGGTCCCTTCTCACCCACCAGCGCCGTCGCCTCCATCTCGCCTTTCATGAACTTTTTCTCATTGAACGGCAGCCGCTTCCACGCCGCCAACTCGGCTTTGCTGGGCTTGGTGACCCGTTTGTAGAAGCCCGGAATGCGGACCTTCTGGTCAGCGCCTTTGAGGCCCATGATGATCTGCGCCAGGGCATGCATCGGATTCGGCGCCGCGCCCCCGTACATCCCCGAGTGCAAATCGTGCCCGGCGCCGCGGGCCTCGAGTTCGGTGTAGACCAGGCCGCGCAGGCCAGTGGTGATGGTGGGCAGGTTCGGAGCGAACATTTCCGTATCGCAGATCACGGCCGCGTCACAATGAATGAGCGGCGGACGGCCCTTAACGTACGCTTCGATGTGTTCTCCTCCCACCTCCTCTTCGCCTTCGACCAGGAACTTGATATTGACGGGCAGCTTCCCTTCGCCCTTGAGGAATCCCTCCACCGCCTTCACCAGCAGATAAACCTGCCCCTTGTCGTCCACGGCGCCGCGCGCGTAGATATTCTCCTTGCGCACTTCAGGCTCAAACGGCGGGGACTTCCATTCATCCAGCGGGTCGGGTGGCTGCACATCGTAATGCCCGTAGAGCAGCACCGTGGGCTTTCCGGGCGCCCCCATCCATTCTGCGTACACCAGCGGGTTTTGCCCGTTTGTGCCTTCGATCAACTGCACTCGCTGCATTCCCATGCCGCGCATCTCCCCGGCCAGGAAATCGGCGGCGCGACGGATGTCGGTCCGGTGCTCGGGCAGCGTGCTGATGCTCGGAATGCGCAGCAGATCCTTCAGTCCTTCGAGGAAAACTCCTTGATTGGTGTGATAGTACTCGAACGCAGCCGTTCCCATGCTCCCCTCCTGTAGCTGTGAAATTGGGCTCTGGCGGCTATGCTGCGCGCTCCCAGCATAGCGTCAGCCCTTATTGCGGTATGCCTTTGGAATTGCCCTTCGAGGGCCACGGTAGGTTACTCGCCTGAAGAACCACCTTCGGGATGAATGGCGTTTCGGAAGCGGCTGCGAGCGCAGCCGCGCCAGCTGGACCCCGGTCCAGATCGGATCACAGGATCAGGCGGGCGGCCCGCCCTGTCGACCACAACTCTGCTTCTGGCTCTGCCCCTGGCATGGCGGGGGCGTTGGCGGATTCGGCATTCCGTCCGGGCCCACGTAGTTCTCGCCTTCGGCTGCGCCCTGGGTGGCCCCGCCCGTTGGAGCGGGTCCGCCGGCGCTGCCCCCCTGGCTCAGACCTTCCTCCTGGTCCTGCAACTGGTTCACTTCCGGGGTCTGTTGCTGGTTGTCCGCTTGATTGACATACTCATTCTCGTAGCTCGGAGGCGACACCGAAGCCAGCGGAGGACCCGGCGGAGGCTCGTAGGGCGCGGCGCCCTCAGGATTCGCCGGGACGGGGCTGCTTGTCGGATTCTGCTGCTGCTGTCCGGGAGCCTCTTGCTGGGCCTGCACGGAAGGGTTCTGGGATTCTTTCGATTTGTTCGATTGGGTCCCGCTCCCTTGCTGCTGCGCCCGCAGAATTCCGGGCGAGAGTAGCAGCAGCGCAACCGCAAGGGCCGCGAAAGTCGTTAGCAGTCGAATCGGATTTCTCATAGCCTCGTTGCTCCTCGTTCGCACAGCCTTCCCAGGCGCGAAGTTAACTCTCCAACTATAGTCGACCCGGCGCCCTCGCGCAAGTCCACGCGGAGGTAACTCCTCAAAATGAGCCGGGGACCGTCTCTGAATTCCGGTGCCGCTTCACATCGATCTGCAGGCGTTTGATCTTCTGATTGAGCGTGGAAAGGGGAATGCGCAGGCGCTCAGCGGCCTCCGTCTGGCTCCAATTGCTGCGCGAGAGCATCTCCAGAATCACGCCGCGCTGATAGTTTTCCAAAAGGTCGAACAATGAGTGCCCGTCAAGCTCCTCGAAACCCGTCCTGGTGTTGTGGTGGTTCCCGTTGCCGGAGACTTGCTCGGGCAGCAATCCCGCTTGCAGCACCGGTCCCGACGACAGCACCACGGCGCGCTCCACGGCGTTTTCCAGTTCCCGGACGTTGCCCGGCCAATCATGGTCCAGCAGGAGCTTCAGCGCCTCCGGCGAAAAATGCATGTCACTGCGACCGTTCTCACGGGCAAAGCGCACCAGGAAGTGATCGAGGAGCGCAGGGATATCCTCCTTGCGGTCCCGCAAAGGAGGCAGCGTAAGGCTGATGACATTCAGCCGGTAAAAGAGGTCCTCGCGAAACCTGTTCTCCGCCACCAACCGCCGCAGATCCACATTGGTCGCCGCCAGAATCCGGACATCGACCTTCACCGTGTCCGTTCCGCCCAGGCGCATGAACTCGCGCTCCTGGATCACCCGGAGCAGCTTGGTCTGCGTCTCCACACCGATGGTCCCGATTTCGTCAAAGAAGATCGTGCCCTGGTCGGCCACCTCGAACAGGCCGCGCTTCGAAACCACGGCGGACGTGAAGGCCCCCCGGACGTGGCCAAACAGCGTGCTCTCCAGCAGGTCTACGGGCAGCGACCCCGTGTTGACGGGAACGAAAGGACGGTCGGCGCGCGTGCTGGTGGCGTGAATGGTCTTGGCCACCAGTTCCTTTCCCGTGCCGCTCTCGCCCTGGATCAGAATGGTTGCGCGGCTGGGAGCAACCTGCATGATCAGGTCAAAGACCTTCTGCATGGCCTGGCTCTTGCCCACAATGCCGGGAAGCCCGTACTGCTTGAGGGCGCGCCGCCACTGGACGTTCTCCGCGCGCAAGCGCGAGCGGTCGAGCAGGTTCTGGACCTCGAGCAGCAGCCGGTCGTTGTCCCAAGGCTTGGTGACGTAGCTCTCAGCGCCCTCCTTCGAAGCGTGGAACGCCGTCTGGCTCGAATCGTAGGCAGTGATCATGATGACGCCCGTATCCGGGCTTTCCCGCTTCAGATTCTTGAGAACCTCGATCCCGCTTCCGTCCGGGAGGTTCACATCCACCAGAGCCAGGTCGTAAGGGCGTTCGCCGGCCCGCTTCAGGCCCTCCTCGGCCGTGGCCGCCGAATCGAGGGCATACCCTTCGGAGCCGAGGAATTCCTCGAGACTCTCGCGGATCTCCTGCTCATCATCAATAATCAGAATCGAACCCTTAGACGGCATGAACGGTCTTCCTGAGGGCCGGGAATTCCAGGCGGAAAGTGCTGCCGTGGCCCAGACGGCTTTCCACCTCGACGTTGCCGGAGTGCTCGCGGATGATGCCATAGCTCACCGCCAGGCCCAATCCCGTGCCCCGGCTCTTGGCCTTGGTTGTAAAAAACGGATCGAAGATCTTACCCAGGTGGTCGGGCGCGATGCCCATGCCCGTGTCGCACACTTCCACCCGCACGGAGCCGTTTTCGCGCTCGGTGGCGACCGTGAGCTCTCCGCCTCTCGGCATGGCATCGCGCGCGTTCACCAGCAGATTCATGAACACCTGCTGCAGCTTGCCGGCGTTCCCCCGCACGCAGGGCAGGTCCTCCGCTAGTTGCAGGTTCAGCGAAACCTTCGACGCCTTCAGCATCGGCTCAACCAGAGCCAGGGTTTCCTGCATAACTTTATTGATGTCTAACTCGGCGAATTCGCTGCCACTGACCCGCGAAAACTTCAACAGGCTGTTGACGATGTCGGAGGCGCGAAAAGCCTGCTTGATGATCCGTTCGAGGGTTCGGGCCTGCGCGTCTTCGGCCGGAAGTTGCCGCAACAGCATCTGGCCCTGGGAGGCGATCACGGCCAGCGGTGTATTGACCTCGTGCGCCACGCCGGCCGCGAGCAGACCGATGGAAGAGAGTTTCTCCGCCTGCACGAGCTGATCCTCGAGGCTGACGCGCTCGGTGAGATCGTTGAAGATCAGCAGGCGCCCGATCACTTTGCCGCCCTGATCGACGAGCGGAGTGGTGGAAATGTTGGCTACCACTTCCCTCCCGCCGGGCGTCGCCAGCCTGAACTTATAGAGCGACCGCGACTCGGCGGCGTCCGGGCGGGTGGGCAGCTCGACCAGTAGTTCGGGCGGCAGAATATCACCCAGCATCTTTCCCACCGCCTTCGAGCGCGGCCAGCCGTAAAGCTTTTCGAGCGCGGAGTTCCAGGAGCCGACCCTGCCCGCGAGGTCGATCGACAGCACGCCGGCGCTGATCGATTCGATGATGCTTTCGCTGAAATCGTGCAGCGCTCTCTGCTCGTCCGCCTGCCGCTCGAGCGACCCGTAAAGACGCGCGTTCTCGAGCGCGATGCTCACGTAGCTCGCGATGGTCTTGAGCAGATCCACGTCCTCGCTCGAAAGATAGTCTCCGTGGCGGGTCTTTCCGAGGCCGAGGTATCCGAGCGTCCGGTCCTTGATTTTGAACGGCAGATAGTAGTGGAGGTCGAGTTCCTCGATGGTGGCCGCTGCGGCGGGCGAAACCTCCTGCACTCGCCGGACATTCTCGTAGAACAGGTATCCCTTGGCGAGCTCCGCGCGCCCGGGATCGAGAAAGCTCCAGTCGGCCGCGAGCGGAGCGCTCAGGCCGCGCGCCGCCGCCAGCCTCATCCCGCGCGCGCAATCGGTCCCGTCGGGAGGCGTCTCCGCCGGCCCGAGGATCACCGCCACGCGCTCCACGCCCAGCGTCTCCGCCAGGCGTTGCGTCACCTGGTCGAGCAGGCGATCGACCCGCAACTCCGCCGTGAGTTCGCGGGCAAATTCCAGCAGCGTGCGCCGGTAGTCATAGCGCTCGGGATTAAAGAAGCGGTCCAGGCGCGCCTGGATCCAGTTCACAAACGGCTGGAAGAGCACCGCCGTGACCATCAGCGCCACAATCCAGCCGCCGCGTCCGAGATCGCGCACCTGGCTGCGGAAGAAGTCCGCGAACAGGCCGATCAGGGCGAAGTACATCCCTACGATGACCGCCGTCGCCAGCGTGTACGCCATGCCCCGCCGGAAGATGATGTCCACGTCCATCAGCCGGTACCGCACCAGGGCGTAACCAAAGGTAATGGGCAGGAAGATCAGGCTCAGCGCCGAAAACTGCATCCAGGGCGGGGGCACGATTCCAAGAAAATAGGGCACGGCGTAGAGCAACGCGTACGGAGCCACGGCCACGTAGGTTCCGCGCGTCACCCACTTCAGTTGCTGCTTGCGGAGCGGCATGCGGCTGGTGCGATACGAGTGTTCGAGAACCGCGCCGCCGAGGATGAAGAGTCCGGCCAGATAGATGGACTCCACCCGGTCCGCGAGCCAGACCGCCGAGCGCACATCGCCCCAGGCGCCCCACACGGCCAGAACGTGGAATGCGCCGAGCACGAGGCCCGGCACGTAAAGCAGTGGCGCGAGCCAGCGCTTCTGCCGCAGCAGGGCGACCGGCTTCGGGAAAGTGAGACAGAAGTGAAGAAAGATTGCCGGCTGGAAGAGGGTGGCAGCCACGTTCAGCCAATAGACCGTCTGGTCGAAGGAGTTCAGCTTGCCGGTGTAATGAAAAACGAAAAGAACGAACGATGTCAGGCAGAAGAAGTAAAAATGGAGGCTCTTGGCCGCGCTCCAGCGCCGGAACAGGATGAATCCACCCACGAACAGGTAGATCAGCCCGACGGCGTCGAGATACCCACGCGGCGGTCCGGAATGACTCTCACGCTCGACGGTAACGATCGTCCGTGTCGGCTGCCCGTTGCGATCGAGACCGTAGGTCAGTTGCGCGCCGATCCCGCTCTCGAACACCTGGCGCGTAGCCGCCGCCGCGCTCGCCACGGGCACGTCGTTGACGGCCTTGAGCACATCTCCGGGCCGAATCCCGGCCAGGTCACCGGCCCCCCCGGGCGTGACCAGCCACGCCTGGACGCCGGAAGCCGAGTCGACCCACGCCACACCGTCGCTCGGCAGGCGGTAGGAAATCTGCTGACGGATGCTGAAGAAACCGCAAACCACCAGCCCCAGACTGAGCACCGTGGCCAGCAACGTCCTGAACCGCAGGGAGGGCCGCGATGCGGTCACGGGATTGGCAAGGGTAGCCACGGGACAGAAACTTCTCCGCCGCTCTGCAATGCACGCTGCCTGCCAAGTTTAGCACGTTATAAGCGACAACAGCACCATTGCATTCAGAGGTTTAAGGAGCACCATCCGCTTTTCGGAAGCAAGCCTACAAAATATGGAAGATGGAGTACAATTTTTGGAATTATTCTGTGGCAACCCAATCCTAGCCGGCAGATCCGGTGCCGATGTACACTCCGGGCACCGCCGAAGCTCCGGTTATCTGCTGGATCAGCCCGTGCATGTCCCAGTTCTGCCAGGCTTCGGCGAACTTCCCATCGTCGAACCGGATCATCGTGATTCCAGTGATTCGGATCTCCCTGCCGGTTGGCGGAAGGCCGAGGGCGTCACCGGTGTGCCGCGCCGTCACCGACCATCGGAGACAGGCGTAAATCCCTTCGGAAATTACCTCATGCCGGTGAAGACGCATTTCGGAGAATGTGGCGTTCATCCGGTCGAAGAAGGCCTTGAACTCCTGAGGGCCTCGACTGTCAACCTCGCCATCGTGGAGGACGCTATCCGGAGACAGCATCTCGTCGATAGTTTCCCGCCGGCCCTGGTTCCAGACCTCCTCGAACCAGCGGATGATCAGGTCCTTCTGGTGATCCGGCATGAGCGCCTCCCTGGCGGCCTCCTCGCGTTCAGCCCTCGTCGGTTAACGAGAGCCGTTGCGGAACGCGAGTGGCAGCGAAACGCTATCCAGTTTGCACGCTAACTTTGGAGGACGCAAGCTGTCGTTCCATGTCCCGCTGAGTCGCGGACGATCGAACTCCAAGACGAAACGGTCGAAAATCGGGAGCGATGAGAACTTACGTTACAATAGCCCCAAATCGTCTGCAAACCTGGCTTGCAAGGAACTGACCAGCAGTTCAAACTGCGCGTGCCCGCGGAGATTTTTGAGGCATGGGTCCTTAAGAAAGAACGGCCAACAGGCGAAACCGGTATCGACGCTGCGCTCAAGCCATTCAAGCGCCGCGTCGGTTCGGTTGAGCAGGGAAAGTATGCAGGCGATCTGATAGTAGGTGTGGTGAGCGTGACCGAAAGATTTCGGGTTCGCACACGCCCGGTTCATGCATCTCAGGGCCTGCGCGGACTTGTCCGTCAAGGCGTACATCACCCCTTGCAGGCTGATAATCAGCGGTTCTTCGGGCATCAGGCTTGCGGCTTCGTCGACCAGGCTCCTGGCCCCATTCAAGTCCCCGGTTAGCATCGCGGGTTGGGGGGCGAAATAAAGAGCGTATTTGCTCGCCGGATTCTCGAGACGCCACCTCTCTGACTCTTCCCGGGCGAGTTCGTACTCTCCGCTCCACAGGTAGACCTGGGCAATGCTGTGACTGATCCTTTTGTTCGGATCGAAAGGCTTGCCCCATTCGTACATTGTGCGCGCATGATCCAGCAGGCCGATGTGGGCCAGGATCGTCCCCAGGCGGTTGTACGCGTGGGGTAGATTCTTCTGCAGGGCCAGGGCGCGCTTCAGCTCAGCGATGGCGTCGATGTGTTGGAAGTTCTTGGCAGGCCCCCAGAGCAAAAAAGCGTTGGAAACGTGCCCTTCGGGCAGCGCCGGATCGAGCTCAAGCGCGCGCCGGCAGTGGAATTCGGCCTTTTCCAGCCAGCTTCGGCTGGGATCGAATTCGAAGTGACGTACGGCGCACACGAAAGAGAGAACAGCATGGGCGAGCGCGAAGGCAGGGTCGCGGGCGACGGCGTTCATCAGGTTTTGCGTCGCTTCTTCAAGCAGGATGGGATCGCCGGAGGAGCTACGCCGGTAACCCTGGATAAACTGGGCGTATGCCAGTGGATCGCGACTGTAGCGGGCCTGGCTCCGGGCTGCCAGGTGAAGGGGCCGCTTCAGCGCTCGGGCGGTGTGGGAGGCAATGTCATCCACGTGGTCAAGGGCGCGCTGCACGTCGAGCGGCAGGTCCCCCACGAAGCAACTGCTTTGCGAGTGAGAATCAAACAGCTCCACCGACAAAGGCGATTCCGCCTTGGACGCCCCCAGCGTAGCGTGCACCACGAAGCGGACTCCCAGGCGCGACGCGATTTCAGGCGCCCGTGCCCGCGTGGGGACGTTCAGCATGGCCGACGTCGGGAGAACGTCAACGCCCTCCAGGTTCGCCAGACGGGAAACCAGGGCATCCGCAAAACCCAGAGAAAAGCCGTTGTCGTCCGCGTGGTCGCCTGGAAGATGCGGCGGTAACACAGCAAGCGAAGCGCGCTCACTTTTCCCCGTGGAACCGTTGCGCACCGGCATCTGGCCGCCGGCGCCCTCACGCGAATCGGAAGGTGGATAGAGGGGGCTGATCACGCGGACAGGTCCGATGAACCGATAGCCCTTCCCGACCACCGTTTCCAGAAACCGCGGTTCAGCGGCCGGGTCACCCAAGGCGGTGCGGATTTTACGCACGATGTTGTTGATGTTCCGCTCGGTATCGACGAAGAGATCGGAGCCCCAAAGCCTGGTCACGATGTCTGAGCGGGAAACCATCTGCTCCCGGCGGCGGACCAGAAAAATCAGCAGTTCCATCGGCTTCTTCTCAAGCTTGACCCTGCGCCCGCCGCGTCGAAGCTCGTAACGGCCGAGGTCGAGCTCGATCTCACTCGCTTTCGGACCCCTCATGACGGCCATTGTAGTCGATAAGCCCTAACTTGTAAGCAAATTACGCCGATACATAAAAAATATACTAAAGTGATTGGAATCCGATTGAAGCGGCCCGGCGATGGAGCGATAGTGTCTGCCGGTTCCACAGTTCTGACTCAAGGAGGAAAGTAGCATGAAACGGAATGTATGTTTGGTCCTGGCGCTCGCGGCGGTACTGGCCGCGGTCAGGCATTCCCGCATCGTTGGTGCGGCTCCTGCACAGGAAAAAAACGCGTTTACACCAGACTCGATTCCATACGGTCCGGCGCCGCCATTCATGCCGGCCGGCGCACAACTGGCCGTTCTGGAAGGCAATCCTCTCGCGACCAGCGGAGACTATACGCTGCGTCTGAAGATGCCGGACGGCTATCGCATAGCGCCGCATTGGCATCCGCAGCGCGAGAACGTCACGGTGATATCGGGAACATTCAAGGTCGGCATGGGAGACCACTTTGAAGAGAACGGCATGTTGAGTTTCCCGGCGGGCAGCTTTGCTTACCTGGACCCGAGCATGCACCACTACGCGATGGCCAGCGGCGAAGTCGTGGTGCAGGTCCACGGCACGTCGCCTCTGCAATTCAACTACGTCAATCCTGACGATGACCCTAGCCGGAAGAAATAGCAGGGCGGGCCCTGCTGCCCGGAGCCGATGTGTCTAAGGGCAGGGCACGCCATTTCGGTTTAAGAGAGGTTCGGGTCGTCGGGCACTGACGAATGCCCTGCCTCGCATCACACAACAGGTTCCGAGTAAGGGGCTGCTCTCGGGGGCCATCGCTATAAGATAGCCTACAGCGCGGGCCTCGGCAGACCTCGTGACCCTCGCCCCGGAACCTGTTACCCTCGCCTCCTCTTCGCACGGGGATTCGTCCCCGGCGGGGAGGACCCCCATGCCTTTCGGCCGAGCATCCCGGCTCCTCCATTCAGAATTGACGATGGCGGATTGAACGACTGGGTCGCGATCCTGCCTAGTCATTGCCCCGCCAGACGCGCACCCGGCCGAAGCGCCAGAAAATGGAGGCGGGACCTACGAGCGAAGCCGTAATATTATTGAAAACAAAGCGGTTGAAAAAATGAGCGCGTATTCCATTCTTGGAAACAAGAGGTTTATAATAAGGCGCCTTCGCGAAGCTGAGGATTACCGGCCCGAGCGTGCGTTTCTTGGGCTTGCCGTGACCCTTCGAACCAGGAGCGAATCATGACTTCAAATCGTCCGCTTTTTGTTTCCGGCCTGGCGGCCGGCGCCGTCCTCGTAGCGGCCTCCATGTGCTGGGGGCAGGCCCGGTACGCCGGCCAGGAGGCTTCAGGCGGCTCCGGGGATCACGGCGTGCAACTCGGCTCCATCGACAAGACCTGCAAGCCCTGCCAGGATTTCTATCATTACGCCAACGGCGAGTGGCTGAAGAATAATCCCATACCGGCCGCTTATCCCTCCTGGAACAGCTTCACCTCCCTTCTGGAGCGGAATCAGGAGCACTTGAAGGAGATCCTGGAAAAGGCCGCGGCCGACCACAACGCCGCGCCCGGCTCGAACGAGCAGAAAATCGGCGACTTCTATGCGAGCTGCATGAATGAGCCCCAGGTGAACGCCGAAGGCGTGAAGCCGCTCGAGCCCGAATTTCAACGCATTGAGGCTATCGACAGCGTCGACACCCTCGAAGGTGAGATCGCGCACCTGCAGGGCATGGGCGTGAACGCGCTGTTCCGTTTCCGCTCCACGCAGGACGCGAAAGACAGCTCCCAGGTGATCGGCGGCGCCGACCAGGGCGGATTGGGAATGCCGGACCGCGACTACTACGTCGAGACCGGAAAGCAGCCAGTGGACGAGAAGAACGCGAAGATTCGCGTCCAGTACGTCGGCCACGTGACGAAGATGTTCGAGCTGCTCGGCGACGACGAAGCCAAGGCGTCTGCCGAGACCCAGGTGGTTATGGACATCGAGACCAAGCTGGCCCAGGTGTCCCTGACGCGCGTTGAGCGGCGCGATCCCGAAAAGCTGTATCACAAGATGAGCCGAGGCGACCTGAAGACGCTGACCCCGGATTTCTCTTGGGACGGCTATTTCCAGGACATCGGCTATCCCAACATCGACACGGTGGACGTGGCCGTGCCCAAGTTCTTCCAGGCGATGAACGACGATCTCAAGGCCATCCCGCTCCCTGCCTGGAAAATCTACCTGAGGTGGCATCTTGTCGATGCGGTGGCGCCCGAGCTTTCGCAGCCCTTCGTGGACGAAGATTTCAACTTCCGCGGACGCGCCCTGCAAGGTACCACGGAGCTGCTGCCGCGCTGGAAGCGTTGCGTGCGGGCAACAGACCGCCAGCTCGGCGAAGCGCTCGGCCAGATTTACGTGCAGGAGTATTTTCCGCCTGAGGCCAAGGCGCGCGCCCAGGAGATGGTAGCCAACCTGGTGGCTGCGCTGCAGCAGGACCTGCAAACGCTGCCCTGGATGGGCGAGGCCACGCGCGAGCAGGCGCTCAAGAAGCTTACGGCATTCACGCGCAAGATCGGCTATCCGGACAAATGGCGCGACTACTCCGCCTTCAACGTTGACCGCGGCTCCTACGTTACAAACTCCGTGCACGGCCGTGAGTTCGAGTTCAACCGCGGCATGAAGAAGATCGGCAAGCCGGTCGATCGCGCGGAATGGGGCATGTCACCGCCGACTGTCAATGCCTATTACAGCCCGGAGCGCAATGAAATCGTGTTTCCAGCAGGCATCCTGCAGCCGCCGTTCTTCGATCCCAAGGCGGACGACGCCTCGAACTACGGCGGCATGGGCGCGGTGATCGGCCACGAGATGACCCACGGCTTCGACGACGAGGGACGCAAGTTCGATGCTGACGGCAACCTGCGCGACTGGTGGACCCCGGAGGACGCCAAGAACTTCGAGGGGCGCGCCGAGTGCGTCCAGAAGCAGTTCGACAGCTACGTGGTGGAAGGCGACCTGCACGAAAACGGCAAGCTTGTACTCGGCGAAAGCATCGCCGATCTCGGCGGTCTCACGATCGCCTACAACGCTCTCGAAAAGGATCTGGAAGGCAAACCGCGCCCGCTGATCGGAGGCTTCACACCCGAACAGCGATTCTTCCTCTCGTACGCCCAGATCTGGGCCGCCAATGACCGGCCGGAGTTCGAGCGCCTGATGGTGAACACCAATCCACACGCCCTCGACCGCTTCCGCTCCATCGCCGCGCCGACGAACATGCCGCCGTTCTACAAGGCGTTCGACTGCCAGGAGGGCGACGCCATGGTGCGTCCGGCGGCGGTCCGGTGCCAGATCTGGTAAGGACGTCGATCGAAGGCGATTCCGAGGCGTCAGACCAGGACGCCTGACGAGGCTCCCGCAAGATTCCGAAAGGCTCGGCTGGCATGAAACAAGAACACAAAGAGGAATTTCATGTGAGCGGCGACGAACTCCTGAGCTTCATCAAGAAGGTCATCCACGAGGGCAACGCCACCAAGATCATCATCAAGCACGACAGCGGGCACTCGCTTGTCGAGATTCCCCTGACCGTCGGGGCTGTCGCCGCCATCGTCGCGCCCGTGCTGACGGCCGTGGGAGCCATGGCTGCGCTGCTCACCAAGTGCACGATCGTAGTGGTGCGGCAGGAGCAGAAGTCCTAACTGTTGCTGGACCATACCTTCGGCCCCAGATCTCCCACGATGAACCAGTAGCACAGCAGACCCACGAGCAGTGTGATGGCGGCGAGTGCGAAACCGGGCGCGTAGGAGCCGGTGCGGCTGATGATCAGTCCGGTAACGATCGGCGCCAGCACCCCGGCTGCGTTGCCGAAAAGATTTTCGAACCCGGTCCAGAGCCCGACCTCGTCGGATGGGGCGCAGCATTGCAGGATCACCAGGAGATTGCCGGTGGCGAGTCCCACGAGCGACCCTCCCGCGATGAGGGCCACGGCGGCGCCGGCGCTCGCGACACGCGAAGCGGGAATCAGCAGCAGCCCGGTGAGGAAGGCCACGGTCACGATGCCCTTGCGGGTGCGGGTCTCATCCCAGCCCCGGCGGATCAGCCGATCCGCGAGCCAGCCGCCCACGGGCTCGCTCGCGCCGAATACCAGAAAGGGTAGGGCCGCGAAGAAGCCGGCGCCGAGGAGGGTGAAGTGGCGCACGGTGACCAGGTAGTCCGGCAACCAGTTCACCAGCAGATACCAGTAATAATCGAAGCAGAAGAACCCCAGGCAGATTCCGACGAGATTACGATTGCGAACGAGCGCCCGCACTCCCTGCATTGGCGGCGCGCCGGTCCGCGGCTGTTGTTGGCTCTGGCCGATGCGGCGCGGGGTAGCCAGAATCCAGGGTACGAGCCATAAGAGTCCGGCAAATCCGACCAGCCGGAAGGCGACGCGCCAGCCCAAATGGACGAGCAGCCAGGGAACGGTCAGGCCTCCCAGCACCAGGCCCATGCGCGTCCCGAAATCGAAGAGTCCGCAAGGCAGGCCCCGCTCCCGGGGTGCAAACAGCACGCTGACGATCTTGGTGCCGCCCGGAAGATAAATCGACTCGCCGATGCCGAGCAGCACGCGAAAGAGCATCAACGCCGCGAGGCTTCCGGCAAATCCCGTAAGCCCCTGGGCCAGGGACCATACCGCGAAGGCGGCGGCGTAAAGCCAGCGCAGATTGACGCGATCCGCGGCCCATCCGATCGGGACCTGCATCAGGGCATAGGACCAGAAGAAGGAGGAGAGCAGCACTCCCTTGGTTTCCGGGCCCAGGCGCAAGTCGTGCCCGATCAGCGGTAGAGCGAGCGAGATCGTGGAGCGATCGACGTAGTTGATCAACGAGGCCGCGAACAACAGTCCTACGATCGTCCAGCGTGTTGAGCCGCCCCGCGCGTCCGCCTGGCTAACGTCCGGCATCTGTAGCTCGCCTCACAAGGAGCTTGCCCCAAAAGGCCCGCCAGAATATCGCGATTGCGGCGAAAACAAAAACCTCAATTCGTGGCGCCCCGGGGCGTGGGGGCAATCGGGGGGATTGATCACCGAGTAACACCCTTGGCTCCATGTAACTGGTTGACGCTGCGGGCCCATTGGTGCTATAAAAAATGATCTCGCAGCTTGTGGACACGCGCCTCCGAGGGGCCCTCGTTTAAGTTTTTTACTTTGTGGTTTGAAACAACCGGCTCGCAGTTCGGCTGACGCCGTACATATTGCGAACCGGACTTCGGCAGCGACTCGCGTCAACCCCGGCGCGCGGCTCATGCGCATCCTCGGCTGGAATAAAGTGAAAACTGGAGGAATACTGATGATGGGTTACCCGCGACCACCCCGCCGCATCCTGCGGACTCTGAGCACGGCCCTCACCGGCCTGGCATTGTTGCTTCTGGCCGCAACCGGCGCCTGGGCCAAGCCGCCCGAGGAGCCCGGGGGCGAAGCAAGTCTCAAGCTGCCGGACCTCTCCCAGGGGCAGTTCCTGGGCACGGACGGCCACAAACTGCTGATGTTCGGACTGCTGTTCTGCGTCTTCGGCCTGCTGTTCGGCCTCGTCACTTACAGCAGGCTCAAGAATCTGCCGGTCCACCGCGCCATGGGCGACGTTTCCCACCTGATCTGGGAAACCTGCAAGACCTACCTCGTCCAGCAGGGCAAGTTCCTGCTCCTGCTGTGGGTCTTCATCGCCGCCATCATCGTGCTGTACTTCGGCGTGCTGCTGCACAACAGCGCCACCCAGGTGATCACCATCCTGCTATTCAGCGTGATCGGCATCTGCGGCAGCTACGGCGTGGCGTGGTTCGGCATCCGGGTCAACACCTTCGCTAATTCGCGCACGGCCTTCGCCAGCCTGGGGGGAAAGCCATACCCCATCTATAAGATTCCACTCGAAGCCGGCATGAGCGTCGGCATGATGCTGATCTCGGTCGAGCTGCTGATGATGCTCATCATCCTGCTCTTCGTTCCCGGCAGTGCCGCGGGACCGTGCTTCATCGGATTCGCCATCGGAGAGTCGCTGGGCGCGGCCGCGCTCCGCATCGCGGGCGGTATTTTCACCAAGATTGCGGACATCGGCTCGGACCTGATGAAGATCGTCTTCAAGATCAAGGAAGATGACGCGCGTAATCCGGGCGTGATCGCGGACTGCACGGGCGACAACGCGGGCGATTCCGTGGGACCGAGCGCCGACGGCTTCGAAACCTACGGCGTGACCGGCGTGGCCCTGATCACCTTCATCCTGCTCGGCGTGAAGGATCCCATGATTCAGGTGCAGTTGCTGGTCTGGATCTTCGTCATCCGCGTCGTCATGCTGGTGGCTGCCGCTGCGGCCTATTTCATCAACGGCATCATCGCCAAGGCGCGTTACAGCAACGCCACCAAGATGAACTTTGAGGCGCCGCTGACGTCGCTGGTCTGGATCACGTCGCTCGTCTCCATCGGGCTGACCTTCGCGATCTCATCCGTGATCATCCCCGTGCTCGGCGGCGATACCACGCTGTGGTGGAAGCTTTCGAGCATCGTTTCCTGCGGCACCCTGGCCGGCGCCTTGATTCCGGAGCTCGTGAAGGTCTTCACTTCCACCGAGTCGCGCCACGTGAAGGAAGTGGTGGCCTCGGCGCAGGAGGGCGGAGCCTCGCTCGACATTCTGTCCGGTTTCGTGGCGGGCAATTTCTCGGCCTATTATCTCGGTTTGACCATGGTTCTGCTGATGTCCATCGGTTCCGCCGTGAGCTCGCTCGGGCTCGGTAACATCATGCTGGCCGCGCCGGTGTTTGCCTTCGGACTGGTGGCTTTCGGCTTTCTGGGCATGGGGCCGGTGACCATTGCCGTGGACTCGTACGGGCCCGTGACCGATAACGCTCAGTCCGTGTATGAGCTTTCGCTGATCGAGGATGTCCCGAACATCAAACAGGAATTAAAGCGCGACTTCAACATCGACGTGCGGTTCGACGTCGCCAAGGACATGCTGGAGGCCAACGACGGCGCGGGCAATACGTTCAAGGCCACGGCCAAGCCGGTGCTGATCGGAACCGCGGTTGTCGGCGCCACCACCATGATCTTTTCCATCATCATGGCGCTCACGGCCGGTCTTACGGAGAACGTCGGCAAGTTGTCGTTGCTCCATGCGCCCTTCGTCCTGGGCCTGATCACGGGCGGAGCGATCATCTACTGGTTCACGGGCGCCTCCGCACAGGCGGTGACCACCGGCGCTTATCGCGCCGTCGAGTTCATCAAGGCGCACATCAACCTGGAATCCGCTGAAAAGGCATCCGTGGCCGACAGCAAGAAGGTGGTCCAGATCTGCACCCAGTACGCCCAGAAGGGTATGTTGAACATCTTCATCGCCGTGTTCTTCGTCACCCTGGCGTTCGCTTTTGTGGATCCGTTCTTCTTCATCGGCTACCTGATCTCCATCGCCACCTTCGGCCTGTATCAGGCCATCTTCATGGCCAACGCCGGCGGCGCTTGGGACAACGCCAAGAAGATCGTGGAGGTCGAGCTCAAGCAGAAGGGCACGCCGCTGCACGACGCCACGGTGGTCGGCGACACGGTCGGCGACCCCTTCAAAGACACCTCTTCGGTGGCCTTAAACCCCATCATCAAATTCACCACCCTGTTCGGACTGCTGGCCGTCGAACTGGCGGTGAAACTCACATCCACCAGCGGCGGCGGCCTGACGCACGGCCTGGCCGCGGCCTTCTTTGTGGTTTCGTTCTTCTTCGTGTACCGGTCGTTCTACGGCATGCGGATCGGCGGCGGCGCCTAAAGATTGGCGCTTAGATTGACGATTGCCGATTGACGATTGGGCAGGCATCTGTGTCGCTTGCCCAATCCATGGCCGCCGCAAGCTGGGGCAGGTCTCTTGTCTGTCTGCTTACCTCTTGCCACTTGTCACTTGTCACTTCTCCCGGGGTTGACGGCCTTCGAACCCCGCCGATACAATCTGTGGAGGGCCTTCAACTCAGGATCGGCAGGAGTACCGTGTCATTGCGGCTTCACAACACGCTTTCGGGGCGCGTGGAGGAGTTTCTCCCGCTCGAGAACAACCTGGTGCGCATCTACACCTGCGGTCCAACGGTCTACAACTACGGGCACATCGGCAACTATCGCACCTTCGTCTTTCAGGACGTGCTGCGCCGGCACCTGAAGTATCGCGGCTATCAGGTGATGCAGGTCATGAACCTGACGGACGTGGACGACAAGACCATCCGCAATGCGCGCGAAGCCGGGCTCCCGTTGCGCGAATACACCGGGCGGTTCATCGAGGCGTTCAAGGTCGATCGCAAGCTCCTGAACCTGGATGACGTGGAATTCCTGGTGCGCGCCACCGATCACATCCCGGAAATGGTGGAGCTGGTCCAGACGCTCGAGCGCAAGGGCTATGCGTACTCGAGCGACGGTTCGATCTACTTCAAGGTGGATTCGTTTGCCGGATATGGGAAGCTTTCGCACATCAACCTCGCGGGCAATCGCGCCGGGGCGCGCGTGGACGCTGACGAGTACGAGAAGGCCGACGTGCGCGACTTCGTGCTTTGGAAGGCCGCCAAGGAGGGAGAAGACTCCTGGGAGACTCCGATCGGGCGCGGCCGGCCCGGCTGGCATCTCGAATGCTCCGTGATGGCCATGAAGTATCTGGGGCCGACGCTGGATATTCACTCGGGCGGCACGGACTTGATCTTTCCGCACCACGAAAACGAGATCGCGCAGAGCGAGGCGGCCACCGGCCGGCCTTTCTCGCACTTCTGGGTGCATAGCGCGCACCTGATCGTGAACGGCCAGAAGATGTCGAAGTCGCTCGGAAACTTCTACACGCTCCGCGATCTGATCGCGCGCCGTTACAAGCCGAGCGCGGTGCGCTACCTGCTGATGTCGGTCCCTTACGGCAAGCCGCTCAACTTCACCTTCGACGGACTCAAACAGGCCGAGCAGTCGCTCGACCGGCTGCGTAATTTCCGCGAGCGTCTTACCGCCGAAGAATTCGCGGCCGGATCGAATCCGGACCTCGCCGTTCGGGCGGCCGCGGCGCGCGCCGGATTCGAAGAAGCCCTGGACGACGACCTGAACACCGCCGCGGCGCTCGGCGCCATTTTCGATCTGGTGCGCGAGGGCAACATCGCCATGGATCGTGGGGAGTTTCGGGAGGGCGAGCGCGGCCCCTATCTCGACGTGCTCGAGCGCTGGGATCGCGTGTTCGCCGTGCTCGATGACGAGGATTATGCGCGGATGCGCCAGTTCGGATTCATTCAAACCGGTGTGCCCGCGGACGGAAGCGCCGCGCCGGCAGGCACGCCCGGAGAGGGCGCGGTCGAGGCCGGCGGCGCTGCGCCCGTGCTCGTGGAAACCCTGACCGAAGCCGAGATCGAAGAGCGGCTGAACGCCCGCGAACGCGCGCGCCGCGGCGGAGAATACGCTGAGGCGGACGATATCCGCAATGACCTGCTCAAAGCCGGCATCGTGATCGAAGATTCGAAGACAGGAACCCGCTGGAAGCGGAAGTGAATCATGCCGCGCAACGCTTTGTGGCCTACATTCCCGTCCCTTGCCCGTCCTAATCTCTTCGCCGGAGATTAAGCCGAACCTTTGAACGCGCCCGACTGAACGGGCCCGACGCCGGCCGCCGAAGGCCGCCCGAGAGCGCCCTGGAGGGCGCAGTCCGGGGGCCGTCCACACCACCGCACCATCAACACGTTCAAAGGAGAACATCATGAATTCAGATCGATCGCAGGCCACGATTTCGACGGCCGCGCTGCCGCAGATCAATACCTCTTTGCCCGGGCCCGAAGCGCGCCGGGTGCTGGAACTCGATCGCACTTACGTGTCGCCGTCGTACACGCGCGATTACCCGCTGGTTGCCAAGCGCGGCCAGGGATTGATGGTCGAGGACATGGACGGAAACACCTTTCTCGATTTCGCCGCCGGCATCGCCGTGTGCTCCACGGGCCACTGTCATCCGGAAGTGGTTCGCGCCATTCAGGAGCAGGCGGCCACGCTGATTCACATGTCGGGCACGGATTTCTACTATCCGGGCATGCCCCAACTCGCCGAGAGGCTGGCCCGGGTCGCGCCCGGCAAAGAAGCGAAGCGGGTTTATTTCGGCAACTCGGGCGCGGAGGCCGTGGAGGCCGCCATCAAGCTCGCCAAGTATCACACCAAGCGCGACAAGCTGGTGGCCTTTCACGGCGCTTTTCACGGACGCACCATGGGTGCGCTCTCGCTCACGGCCAGCCGGGCCGTTCAACGCAAGGGATTCGGCACGCTGCTCTCCGGCGTGTTTCACATGCCGTTTCCGGACACCTATCGCGGCACCTACGGGGTGCGCCCCGAATGCGCGTCCGCAGATTGCCTTAGTTACCTCGAGAACGAACTGTTCCGCCGCCGTGTTGACCCGGACGAGGTCGCGGCGATTTTCATCGAGCCCATCCAGGGCGAGGGCGGCTACCTGGTGGCGCCCGCCGAATTTCTGCAAGGCCTGGACCGCATCTGCCGCAAGTACGGAATCCTGCTGGTGGCCGATGAAGTGCAGTGCGGCATGGGACGGACCGGAAAGTGGTGGGCGGTCGAGCACTCCGGAGTAGAGCCCGACATCATTTGCTCCGCCAAGGGCATCGCGTCCGGCATGCCGCTCGGCGCCGTCATCGCGCGGGCCAGCGTGATGGACTGGACGCCGGGCGCCCACGCCTCCACTTTCGGCGGTAATCCGGTCTGCATCGCGGCAGCGCTCGCCACCATGGACCTGCTCGAACAGGAATACATCGCCAATGCCGCGCGCATGGGCGAGTTCATTTTCAACCGGCTGGCCGATTGGCGCGAACGGCACAAGATTGTAGGCGACGTGCGCGGCAAAGGGTTGATGATCGGCATCGAAATCGTGCGCAATCAGCGAACCAAGGAGAAAGCGCCTGACCTGCGCAATCGGCTGGTTCAAATGGCGTTCCACAAAGGGTTGCTGGTCCTGGGCTCAGGAGACACAACGCTCCGCCTGATGCCGCCGCTCATGGTGAATGAGGAGCAGACAGACTTTGCTCTGAATACGCTCGACGCGTGCCTCACCGAAATCGAGCGTGAGATGTAAGGCACGAATGGGCGCGGCGGAATCCCAACCGCCTCACCGTGCTCCTTGGCGAGGGCCTTGCTCGTTTATCTGTGTGAGATTCAGCTCTGAAATTGATGGGGAATAGGCTACTTAAAGCAGGAATTGCAGGCGAGTGGGAGGCGTGGGCCGTGCGCCCGCAGTCGCGTGACGGCCCGGCGTGCTGCATATTCAGGCGCTCAATTGCCCTATGAAGGGCTATAGAGGCGGTAGATGATGCTGTAATCATCTTCCTGGATGCCGTTGTCGCTATAGATGTAGGTCTGGACCTTGTGCTTGCCGAACGACACGTTCGTCTGCTGCGCCCATGAGCCGACCACGTAAAACGCGTCGTCGGTCAGGTATCCCTGCCAGGCGCATCCCGGTAGCTCGATGTACTTTCCGTCTACCTGCGTGCAGATCGCCCACCCGTTGTTCGACTTCGTACTTAATCCAACCTGAACGTGCTGTTCCACCCCGATCGTGCATCCGCGCGGATTGTCGCAAGCGATTATGATTGGCCGGTCGAGAGGTTGATAGCTGGGGCCAACCTCACGGTTATTGATGGAAGCGCTCAGATAGGTTGCGACCAGGCTAAGCGCCCCGGGAGTGAGCGTGGCGGGCGAAGAGTTCGCGCCCGGGGCTTCCATAGGCCTCGCTGAGCCTTGGTCCTGCGCTCCCGCGTAACGGTAGGCTGTCCCGAGCCCGATCACTATCCCCGCACAAAGAACTGTGGTAACCAATGTTCCGAATCGGATTTTGCTCATGCTCGCCTCCTCTGCTCGTTCCAAGTGCAGCTATTCGAGCCTAAATCAAAGGTTCCTGGGCTCGCCGGGGCTTTGGCAACATCGCCCGGTTGCGGCATCCGGCTTGTCTTTGAGCGCATTCAGACCTGGTTGCCAGCCAAGAATCCAGCCGTAATTTCCACTTCGAGATTCGACCGTGCGACAACGTACCACCTGACTACCCCGAATGCAATGGGCCGCCCGGCGAGATGTAAGAGACGAATGGGAAAGGTGGAAATTGCCCCTCCACTTCGCGGCTGTGGCACCTCGCCATCGGGAATGGCTCTAGCTTTCCGCCCCCCCCCTCCCCCCATCAAAAGTATAGGAAGCGAAGCCAAGAAGTCCTTTGTAATCAATAAAGCGCGTGAAAATCGGCAAAAACCGAACCCGACCGAAGCCGTCCGAACCCACCGGCCGTCCGGATAAGCTCTTTAGAATCGACACCCCGCTCCGCTGGACATGGATTCAGCCATGCCCTTCGAGAGATCGTCCGCCGGTGGCCGCAGAGCCGAAGGCCTCCGCATGACTGATTCCGCCAGTGCCTTAACGGCGAAGATGAAGGTGATGAAGGTTGCTGATGATAGACCATGATCTGCAGAGATGAAGTCACAAACAATTAACGGAGCCAGAATGGTATAATGCACCCCACTCAGGCCCAATGCGGAACCTGGGAACCGGCTCTGTGGCGGAAGGGGGAAGAGTTGGACTTCTCACCATGGAGGCTAAATGAAAGACTTCGGGCAGGATCGCAAGCACACCCGCTTTGAGCACCCCCATAGGGCATGGGCAGCCTTCGGCGCGGCCTGTTTTTTTCTGCTTGCTTCGGCCAGACCGGCGGCAACCCAGAAATTCGTCGCGGCGCCGTCTTACGCTGTAGGAACGGCTCCGACTTCGGTCGCTATAGCGGACTTCAGCAGTGACGGTAACGCCGATTTGGCCGTTGCCAACGCGACCACCAACAACGTCAGCGTGCTGCTCGGCAAAGGGAACGGCACGTTCGGATCAGCCACCAACTTCGCGGTCGGAAGCTCGCCCGACTTCGTAGTCGCGGCAGACCTTAATAACGACGGTAACCAGGATCTGGTGGTGGCCAACAGCGGCAGCAACACCATCAGCGTGCTGATCGGGAACGGCAATGGCACCTTCCAGGCGGCGGTGAATTACTCGACCGCCGGCACCCATCCTGACGGCATCGCGGTCGGGGATCTGAATGGTGACGGCAAGCTTGACCTGGCAGTGGCCAACATTCAGGGCGGCGTAGGCGTCCTGCTGGGCAACGGTGACGGCACGTTTCAGGCTACCCAGCGGACCGGCGCCGCCAATGCCAGCGCCGTCGCGCTGGCTGACGTGAACAACGACGGCAAGCTCGATTTGATTACGACTGACAAGATCGACGACGCCGTCAACGTGCGCCTCGGCAACGGCAATGGAACCTTCGGTCCGGGTACGAGAATCGAAATCGGCATCGAACCCCTGTCGGTGGCGCTGGGCGACTTCAACAACGACGGCAAGCTCGATTTGGTCACCGCGAACTATAACTTCGGGGAGAACGGCAGCTTGAGTGTCCTGCTCGGGAACGGCAATGGAACCTTCCAGACCGCCACGACCATAGCCACCCTGGGCTCTCCCAGTTATGTAGTCGCCGGAAACTTCAACGGCGATACTAATCTCGATCTGGCGGTGGTATCGACTTTCAATGTCACGAACGTGATGCTCGGGAACGGAGACGGCACTTTCCAGACGGCCTTGTCGTTCGATGTAGGAAACAGCCCGGTTGCCTTGGCCGTGGGTAATCTGAACTCGGATTCCTTTTCGGACGTCGTTACGGTGAACAACCTCAGCAACAACGTCAGCGTGCTGCTCGGCAACGGCAACGGCACGCTGGCTGCCGCACCTCTTCTCCCGGTGGTCGTTGACCCTAGCGCGATCGGCGTTGGGGACTTCAACAAGGACGGGTTCCTGGACCTGGCCGTATCGAGCGCCTCAGGTGTCTCGATCCTGCTCGGTTCGGGCAACGGCTCATTTGAGCTGATTACCACTCTCAGCGTCAGCGGCGGCGGCAACTCGGTGGCGGTTGGTGACTTCAATGGCGACGGAAATCTGGACCTTGCACTCGCAACCGAATCCTCCTCCGTGTCGATCGCCCTGGGGAATGGTGACGGGACGTTCACCAATTTCAGCTCTGTTTCGGTTGGGGTCGACATCATCGCTGTCGGCGCCGCAGACTTTAATCGTGACGGCAAGCTCGATCTGGTCGCCGTTGACACTGAGAAGGAGCTACTCTATTTTCTGCCCGGAAACGGAAATGGAACGTTCGGCAACCCGCAAGTACACAACACGGGATCGCGATCCGGGGCGCTCGCCATCGGGGACCTGACCGGGAATCACCACCTCGATGTGGTGGTGGCCAATTCCGGCTCGGCGAGCGTGACCGTGCTGCTCGGAAACGGGGCGGGCCAGTTCAACGTGGGCCAGAACGTCGCCGCCGGGTCTGATCCCACTTCCGTTATCATCGGTGACTTCGACGGCAACGGGATCCCTGACCTTGCGGTCGCCAATCCCAGTGACGGCGGGGTGAGCATCCTTATCGGCAACGGAGACGGCACGTTCGCGTCGCCCGTGAAGTACGGCACGGCCGGGGGAGCTTTCGCCGTTGTCGCGGCTGACTTCAATAACGATGGCAAGCTGGATCTGGCCGTCACGAACGAAACCAGTGGTACCGTCAGCACGCTGCTGGGAAACGGCGACGGCACTTTCCAGCCGGCCACGAGCTTCACCGCCGGCTACTTTCCGCTTAACCTCGCTAAAGGCAGTTTCGCGGGCGCCAAGAGCTTGCCGGGATTGGCGATTGTAAATCCCTTGGGCGGGCTCGCCCCATCGGGAGGTGTCAGCATCTTCCTGAATCAGCAGTAGCCCAACTTGGATCGTCACTCTGACCCGGACTGGCGGGCACCGGTCCGGGGCGGGTGGCGGCCGCCATAGGGGAGATGGTGGCAAGCACCGCACGATGAATCTCCTCGCAGTGAGTCGGGCGTCTAATAGCCGATTTGAGCGGTAGACGGGGGATCGCAGCAAGAGAAGGGGCCACACCATGAAACCGAAAATCCTCGTTTCGCTGACTGCAGTGCTAGCCTTGGGCAGCGTCGTAGCGCTGCTGTTTGTGTCGAGCCAACAGATCCACGCAGGCACAAACAACCAGCCGCCCCCGCCGCCTCCGCCCCCTGTGGGAACTTTGGGTGGGCCGCTCGCTGGCCTGCCTTCGTCCGTAAGCCAGCTCTTCAACGCGGGCTACTATGAGTTCAACGTCAAATGGGATCCGATCCGTGGATTAGGCCCTGTGTTCACACGAGCCACATGCTTCACTTGTCATGGCGGGGGAAATAACGTCATCACGCAGTGCATGTTCAATCCTCAGGGCGTGGCCTGTGTTGACGGCGGCAGCTCGACGATCCTGGGCACGCGATACGGTAAGTGGAATCCCGACGGGACCTTCAATTACCTGGACGGTAGTGGAACATACCCTGAGAATGAGGGCGGCCCGACCTTGCACGCCCAAAGCGTCTCCCAATTCGGCACGCTTCCGTATTGCTCAGAGCGGACGATCGCCGGCGCGCCCACCGGCGCCACCGAGTCCGGTACGACGGTGACCATTACCACCA